>ENA-OPNW01000197-OPNW01000197.1-human-gut-metagenome-genome-assembly--contig:-NODE-197-length-43294-cov-6.140961_pt1 | contig 43294 bp, 24 predicted proteins | sample MGYA00241540_ERZ501777 | MGnify/ENA primary metagenome ERZ501777 (study PRJEB25962, sample SAMEA2042615) | human gut metagenome | biome: human gut; feature: human-associated habitat; material: faeces...
TCCGCTGGATTATCCGTTGATGAATGCCGGAAAGGCTATCATGCGCGAAGGAAGACGAGTCATGCCCGTAGCACTGACCGTCAGCCATGCATTTGTCGACGGAGCACATATCTCGCTTTTCTTCGAGAAAATAGAACAATACCTCAAAGAAATCGCCAGTAACCTACATTCATAAAACAAACAGGACCACAGCAATTCCATAGCCTAGAGCCGAAAAAATATTCTTCGAAAGACTTCTCAGCTTGCTGTAGTCCTGTTTGTCAATTATAATTTATTCCCGATTCAGGTAATCGCATAATTTCTGCGTTGCCCGTGCCCGGTGACTGATTTTATTCTTTTCTTCACTTCCCATTTCGGCAAAAGTTTCGGTATATCCTTCGGGAACGAACACCGGATCGTAGCCAAATCCCGAACAACCGCGTTTTTTTTCGATTATTTCGCCTTTTACCACGCCTTCGAAGAGATGTTCCGCTCCTCCCTCGATCAGGCAAATAGCCGTACGAAATTGCGCCTTACGGTTGGACTTACCTTCCAGTTCTGCCAACAGCTTTTTCATGTTGGCTTCCGAGTCGTGTCCTTCTCCTCCGGCATAACGTGCCGAATACACCCCAGGAGCGCCTCCCAAAGCCTCAACCTCCAGACCGGTATCATCGGCGAAACAGTCCAGACCATAATTCTTGTAAATATATTCCGCTTTCAATGCTGCATTTCCCTCCAGTGTATCTGCCGTTTCCGGAATGTCAGCCTCGCAATGAATATCTTTCAAACTCAGTACTTCGACCTTATCTCCTAAGATGGCACGTATCTCGTCCAACTTATGAGCATTGTTCGTAGCAAAAACCAATTTCTTTTTCATAATCAATATTATACTATCATTTTCCGCACAAAGATACATATACTCAGGCAACCAGCCGCTACTTCATGCCACCTATTTTCTGTGTACCTCCGGCAAGGCAAGCCTCTCTCCTGTCTATAAAAAAAGCCCGGCTTCCTTACCGGAAACCGGACCCTTAGTGTGTAGCCTATATTAATTCAAAATAATTTCGTCTACAAATAAATAACCCGTCTTGCCTTTTCCTCCATGCCATGCCGGAATACTCTTTTCCGACAGCGCTTTTACTTTGACATAACGTGCCTTTACCGGAGTGAAAGTCAGTGTATGCTCATATACCTGATTCGGATCTGTTTCCTTCATAACCGGATAAGTTTCCGAAGCCACCTGCTTGAAGGTCTGATTGTCATCCGATACTTCTACTGAAATACCTCTGGCATCGAATATCCAGTCACCTTTCTCTACACAAGTATGTAAGGTCATCGAACTGATCTCTGTTGCCTCCTTCAAGTCGATAACAGCTTCCATGTCATTTCCATAGAAAGCAATCCAGCGACCAGTCTTATAGTTACGATTACCCGTCATTCCGTCTACCAGAGTAATGGCGCCGTTATATTCATACGCCTTGTTAATCGGCTGCAACATGGTGATTGGTTTTGCTGTCGACTTACAGAAAGAAATGCTGTCGCATGTAATGCGTGAAGTACCTTCCGGACGTATAGCAGCCATACGCAACACACAAGTCTTGTCAATGGACAAACCGTTTTCATACTTCAACGAAGCAGTTGTCGGTTCTGTACCGTCGAGTGTATAATACACAGGTGCATCGTCAATGGTATACGCATTTACATCCAGCTTTCCTGTTTCCTGATTAGGCTCAATCTTCACATTTACGTCGAAAATATGCGTTGCATAATTCCATCCCTTCAACTGATAAATCTTTGTCAGCCGAGCCGTACGCTTCAGGAAGCCTGCATAATCTTTCTTCTTGTCGGGAGTACTCCACTGCGTTTCACAGAGAGCAGCCATACGCGGTAACGTCATATACTGTACCTGAGCGAAAGTCGGCATATATTCCGTCCACACATTAGCCTGTACACCCGTAATGTATTTTTGTTCTTCCGGAGTCAACTCAGCCGGCATCGGCTCATAGTTATATACTGTTTCAACGGGTACATATCCACCAATAGCCTCAGGTTCATTAGCAATATCCTTGGTTTGGTAATAGTCGAAATACAAATAAGTATTAGGAGTCATAATTACATCATGTTTCTGTTTTGCGGCTTCAATACCTCCGGCAACACCACGCCATGACATTACAGTGGCATTGGGAGCCAATCCGCCTTCCAGAATTTCATCCCAACCGATAATCTGACGTCCGTGTCCGTTCAGGAACTTCTCTGCATGATTGATAATGAAACTCTGCAATCTTTCCTCGGCAGTATGATTCTTGTCAGACTTAAGACCTAAAGCCTTGATACGAGCCTGGCACTTTGGACATTTTGCCCAACGTACCTTAGGACATTCGTCACCACCTACATGAATATATTCTGATGGGAAAATCTGAATAATTTCCCCTAATACATCTTCAATGAATTTCAAGGTTTCATCATTTCCTGCGCAAAGCACATCTTCTGATACCCCCCAGATTTTCCATACTTCGTACGGACCACCAGTACAGCCCAAGTTAGGATATGCAGCCAAAGCAGCCTGCATGTGTCCCGGCATATCAATTTCCGGTATAACCGTAATATGACGTTCGGCAGCATAAGCTACAATTTCTTTTGCTTCTTCCTGTGTGAAGAATCCACCATAAGGCTTGCCATCATATTTTCCCGAGTTATGTCCGATAACCGTTTCCGCTCTTTTAGAACCTATTTCAGTCAGTTCAGGACGACTCTTGATTTCGATTCTCCATCCCTGGTCTTCAGACAAATGCCAGTGGAAACGGTTGATGTTGTGCAAAGCCAGCATATCAATAAAACGCTTTACAGAATCTACCGGGAAAAAATGACGTGACACATCCAACATTGCACCACGATAAGAGAAACGAGGATAGTCATTGATTTCAACCGCCGGTAAAGCGATATCCACTCCTTGTGCTACCGGAATAGATTTACGCAACGTCTGGATGCCATAAAATACTCCGGCTTCCGTAGGTCCTGAAATAACCACTTGGTCGCTGGTTACCTTTAACTGGTATCCTTCAGGATTTTTAGCATTTCCACCCAATTGCAGGATTATCCCCTTGCCATCTGTGCCAGCTTGTACAGCCAATGACTTTCCGGTAAGATCTTTGATATAACTTGCCAAAAATTCAGCGTTCTTTTGCATTTTTTCATTGCCTTCCGGATACATTATCTTAGTTCCATTTGACAAAATAAACGGAGCAGCCTGATCCATTACCGAAATTTCCTGCGGTAACGGAATTATCTGATAATTTGCTTCTTTCACTTCTGTGTTACAGGATAAAAGCATAAAACCTGCCATTGTCAGCCCTGCAAGGCCCATTAAAGTTTTCATAATAGATATTAATTGATTAGTTAGTATCACTTAATTGCTTAATAGTTATATCAACCTTTTCATTCTTCTTCAGTTTATCTGAAGTAATAATCACTTTCTTTGTCTGTCCCGGCAACAAGTCAAAGAAGTTGTCAGTAAATCTCGCACCCTGAACAGGAATCTCTATGAACACATCCCTGGCCAGCTGTCTGGCAGACAGAGTCACTTCATATTTTCCATCCATCGGCTTCACTTTATAGCGGATCTCGGTCTTCGGAAGCTCCTGATCTTTTGCGTGGTTAAAGTAATAAATTTCTTCGGATAAAACCTCACCTTTCTTATTTTTTAATGTCATTAGAAGAAAAGTATTTTGAGGACTTGTTGTCATACCTGCATAAGGTTCCTTATAATATAAGGTGGAAGCATTGGCCGGAACCTCGCCCTTGATACTCTTTTTAGTCAGAACCTTTCCATTAAAATCCATCACACGCAACAATAAAGTCACCTCTTTATCCGCTTCCAGTTTGTCCGACATAACATAAATATTCAAATCCTCCCCTTCCTTGACAGCATCTACCAATACCGGAGCAAAAGCTCTTTTTGCCTGATAATGCAACGCTTTCCAATTGCCATAATAATCAATGCTCGACCAGGAAACGACCGGCCAGCTGTCATTCAGCTGCCAATATAAAGTTCCCATACAATAGGGACGGTTACGACGATGGGCTTCCAAACCCTGGCGCACTCCTACCCCCTGCAAAACCAAACCCATATAAACCAACTGATCGAAATCTTCAGGCACTTTATAATACAGTCCCATAGTCTTCTTGATGAGGAAATTACCGATAGTGGCTTTTTGATGAGCATTCATCACCTCCGATTCCAATGCATAATCTTCCGGTGAGGCAAAAGTAGCAATCGTCTTCATTTCAGGAAATGCCTGAAAACCAAACTCACTCATAAAACGCGGAATTTCCGTATCCAGACTTTCAAACGGTTTCTGACCATACCAGATACCCCAATTATGGCTGTCGGCAATCTTCCAACTTTCGGGACGTCCCCAATTGGCCTCGTACGGAGAACCATGCATATAGAAACGGTCCGGATCAAGTTCAGCTACTTTACGAGGCAACAACTCACGGAAAAGTTTGTCATAGCCCTGCTTCATTCCTTCCATAATACCGGGATCAGTGTATTTCTTATCCCATCCCCAGTAGCGCATACCTTCATAAATTTCATTGTTTCCACACCACATAGCCAGACTGGCATGGTTCCGTAAACGCTTGATATTATATTCCGCCTCGGCCTCTACCCGTTTCATAAAAGCAGGATCGGACGGATAAGTAGTGCAGGCAAAAATAAAATCCTGCCAAACTAAAATTCCATTCTCGTCCGCCGCCTGGTAAAAAGCATCATCCTCATAAATTCCTCCACCCCATACACGAATCATATTCATATTGGCATCTTTCACATCCTTGAACAACTGGCGGTAACGTTCTTCAGTAATGTTAGGCAGCAAAGCATCATCCGGGATAAAATTCGCGCCTTTGGCAAACATAGGTTCACCATTGACTACAAAATAGAAGGATTCTCCCTGATCGTCTTTTTCTTTCACCACCTTTATTGTACGGAGTCCGATACGCTCTTTTTGAGAAGCTATCACTTTACCATCCACCTTTATTACGGCTTCAAAGTCATACAATGCAGGTTCCCCCCAACCATTAGGCATCCATAAATGAGGCTGCCGTATCTCTATGGGAAGAAGAATATGGTTTGTTCCCGGCTGCAATGTCACCTCTTTCTGTTCGGTTACCTTTTCACCCTCCTTATAAGAATAAGCAACGGTTACTTCCGCTTTCTGAGGAGTTGCAGAAACACTGTTTACAGTCAGGCGGTTTTCAACTTTCGCCAGATCTTTTGTTACCGAAGCCTGACGTACATAGTAATCATCAATGCGTGCCACATCATAGAAAGTCAGTGTCACAGGCCGCCAGATACCACTGGTTACCAAGCGGATTCCCCAATCCCAGCCATAACTGTAAGGCGCTTTACGGCTATAGATACTAACCCGCTTATCACTATGATCATTATCAGCAGGATAATCAAAACCATTGGTTTCCCATTGGGGTAAAGTTTGCTTGACAGGTGAATGAAACAGAATCTGCAAATGGTTTTCTCCCTTCCGCAACACCTCTTTTACCGGAAGAGTATAGCCGACAAACATATTGTCCGTACGTTCCAACAAAGAGCCGTTCAGGTAAATATCCGCATACGTATCCAACCCTTCCAAAATCAACAAGGCAGCATCCCGCGAGAGTTGCTCATCCGTCACATTAAAAGTAGTTTTATAGACCCAGTCCTCATTCTCCACCCACTGCACTTTTTGCTCATTCATCCCATAAAATGGATTGGGCAGCTTATTATGAGAAATCAAATCCTGATGTACCGTTCCGGGCACCGTAGCCGGCAACCATTCATTCCGGCCGACCTGGGCGAACTCCCATCCCTTATCAAGACTCAGACTCTCTGACTTCTTATACTCCTTTGCACTGAGCATCATCGGAAAGCATCCTAACATCATCAAAACTTTTAATGTTTTCTTCATCTTACCTATCTTTATTAATTTATATACTATTCAGCCCGGAATGTGGATGCAGGCAAACCGGCGCCATTTACCAGATTGGCACGGGTAAATGGCTGCCATCCGTAACGAACCGTTTCCGGCTCTTTCACCTTGTCACTCCATACTTTTATTTTACCGTTTTCAACAACAGCCTGTGCCGGATAAAATAATCCATCATCACCTGCCACTTCGAATGTACGAAGCGATTTCCCATCCGAAGTCGACAACTCCTCCGCATAATCAAAAGAAATATAAGCCGCACCTCCACTAAATACGACCGATTTATAAAGCGGTCCCGAAGGAATGACATTTTTATATCCGTATGTTTTATTCAAAGCCCATGCAGCCAACCGTTCACCGACTTCTCTTTTCTGTTTGGGGTGTACGTCCAATGAGTCTCCCCTATCTGAACTGACAGCCATACCGGTATGAGGAATCTCCGCCATCAAACGACGCTGGCTATCACGGAACCAAGTCCATGACGGACGGTCTATACTGGACAATTGGACAAAATAGAATGGAAGTTCCGCATCCCCCCAATTCTTGCGCCAACTTTCCACCAACAATCCGAACAACTTTTCATGAGCCTCCCGATTATGGGCATTGGACTCACCCTGATACCAAATAAAGCCTTTGACCGGAAACTGTTCCAAAGGACGGATACCCGATTCATACAAATAACAAGGCTCATAAGGATGGCGTTGCAATTTATTGGAAGACTGCTTTACATTCAAGGCAGCACGCCCACGCACCCAGTCTTGAATAAAATCATTCTGCATCCAATTACGTAAGATAGCCGGAAAACGATATTCCAATGTACTACGGTCTATCCATGCTTCAGTAGGAGATCCGCCAATGGCATTGCAAATCAGTCCTACAGGAACTTGCAAACTATCCTGCAATTTCTTTCCGAAATAGTAAGCCACCGCCGAGAAATTACCGGCTGTTTCAGGCGAACAAACTGTCCACCGTGTATCCTTATAATATTGCAGATGATTCAATGAATCGAGTACCGAAGCATCCCACTCCACCGCATCCGTACGCCAACGGGCTTTCATATCATAAAAACGGATATTGCTATTTGCAGCTTGAGGAACATCTTGTGCGGCAGTCGCACTCCAATTCAGATAAAACTCCATATTCGATTGTCCGGAACAGAGCCACACTTCTCCCGCCAACACATTTTCATAGACCAGTTTCCGTTTTTCTGTAGAAACAGTCAGCGTATATGGACCGCCCGCCTTCAATGGCCGGACATCCACCGCCCACTTTCCATCTGCTCCCGTCACAGCCTGAAGTTTCTGCCTGTCTATGGAAACAGTCACTTTCTCACCGGCATCCGCTTTTCCCTGAATAGTCAGCAGACGCCCATGCTGCAATACCATATTGTCCGTATAAATTTCCGGCATTTGCAAACCGCCAAAATCACCGGTTATGCCTTCATACACCGTTTTTGCCAGGACAGCCGCACCTTCCTTATCAGGATGGACAGCATCGGGTAACATAAAAGGATATGGATATAAAGGTGCATGAAAATCTATCAACTGTACTTGTGCGTATTTCGCTATCGTTTCTATAGCCAGCTGAATCTCATCATGCCAGTCGCGTGTGCCGGACTCAAACCGCGGATGACGGTCGGCAATCGGAGTCAGACGGGCAATCAAAATACGACATTCAGGATTCGCCACTCTGAACGAATCAATCAGTGCACGATAATCCGCTATAAAAAAATCACGGTAATTGGGCCAATCACGCGGATCTGTATCATTCACTCCTAAATGAATAACCACTACATCACCAGCAAAAGCCAATGCATCCTTAAACTCTTTCTGTTGCATAAAAGGCCGGTGTCCCTTGTTCAGCAACGTAGCTCCCGGCTTTCCAAAACGCTCCACCGTATACCCTTCACCCAGCATTTGCTGTAACCGGGCAGGATAGGACTCCTTATCAGGATCGGATACACCTATGCCATAGGTAATGCTATTACCTACACAAGCAACCTTCACCCGCTTCCGTGCAAATGAAACGGTACAAAGAAACAAACATAAAATCAGTATTAATGTCTTCTTCATTTCTGGTCAACATAAGGTTTTACAATATCACGCCACAGCAAGTATCCCTTTCCTAATAAATGTAATCCGTCATTAGTGTATACTGGATTCATCTTGCCTGTCTCTTTCTCCACAAAATGACTATACAAATCAATATAGGCAGCTCCTTCCTTTACCGCCAATGGTTCCAACAAATCATTAATTTGTTTTACCACCTGCCAGCGTGATGTATGCCCGTTAAACATACCGTAACAATCATTCACCGGCAATACACTTTGCAAATATAATTTTGTTTTTGGAGATTCTTGCTTTATTTTCCGAACAATCATACTTATTTCTGAAATAATTTTATCCGCAGACGTTCCCCGAGAAACATCATTGATACCGATCAATAAAAAAATCTTTGCCGGTTTTCCCTTTACAATCGGATCCAAACGGTCATATACCCCCATACAGATATCTCCACTGATACCCCTGTTCTTCACATTCTTATTTTGGAACAACTCAGCCCACTCGCAACCGTTGGTGATACTGTTCCCTAAAAAAATAATATCTTTTGAAGTAACCGGAAGTTCTTCAAACAAAGTCGCTCTCTGCTCATAAAAAGTAGAATACTTGCGTTCCTGAGCAAACTGGGGTAACGCTAATAATAATCCCAATAACAATAAGACAATACGTTTCATTTTATTTTTGTTTATCTGGTGAATAAATCAATCCCTCTGCCGCCCTTTCTCCGTCAGGAGTCACAAAGACAGCAGTAAACATCCACTTCACAAGACGCGTCTGGTCCATCCGGAACTTACCGACAGGTAATTTCAGGAACACTTTATTCCAACCCTTATTTAAATGCACAGCCAGCGGAGAACGTGCCACACAATTTTCATTTCCTAATGGAATTTCATTACTCTTCACCTGATGGGTTGCTGTCCATACAGGAGGCATTATCTCCCTATCATTAATCCAAATACGGCTACCTTTATAATCCCATTTACCTTGCAGCGGAGCCAGATCCATCTCCGAACGGCTATAATTCTGAAATTCTGCCCATAACCCCACTTCCTGATCTTTAGGAGAATATACCCAAGTATATGCATACGCGGTATGATCCTCTTTAGGATCGGCATAAAATCCGGGAACAAACGTCCCCCAGACATGGCGTAAATAAATACCTGCCCCTATTGCCTGACGTACACCATACGTATTCCCGTTATAATGATAGGTATCCTTTAACTCCTGTTCAGGCGGGAACACCTTATCCATATCTCCCCCATTAGGAAAAGCATCCGTAATATTCCATTTTACATTAGTCTGTTTTACATAGGCGAAAGGATATCCTTTAAACGTATGCTCCTTATGCCACAACATACGCTTTTCAAAATCAGCGAATTCTTTGAATGCTTCCGTGTCTTCGGGTGGAAGTATCGTACCCAGTCCGTCAAAATATTCCGTACCTCCCCCTCTCCAGGCACGCTCGGCAATAGCAAGCATATTGGGATACAAGCCATTTTCAATAACCAGATTCCACTCATTGTCAATCAAACGATCGTGCCACAAAGCCAATATAGTTCCCGCAATGTCCTCACTGCCTTCTGCCTGATCATAAATACGGCTGTTGTACAAAGCTACAATATCACCGAAAACATCAAAATGATTCAGATAATGAAATTTGGAATCGATAGCAGGAATACCCGGTTGCGCCTTTCCACGGTAACTCCACAAATGTGTCATGTCTATTTCCCCCGGTTTATAGTGCCAGCCCGGATTCCAAGATATTACTTTTTTCCCTTTTGAGCGTACATACGCCACCATTTCGGGTACAAAATGCGGATTGGTAAACTCCACCTCATCCGTACCTATATGTAAATAAGGCACATCAAATGTCTCACACACCTCATCCAGCAACAGTTTCAATATTTTCATCCCTTCCGGACTTTGCATATCATGGCGGAAAGCACGCACAAAGGCAGCACTATGCCCCGGCATATCTATCTCAGGAATCAACAACACCTGATGTTTCTTACAAAAATCCACCAAATCACGTGCCTCTTCCAGCGTATAATATTTACCCGGCATACGGATGGTATTCACACTATCATTCAGCATAGGAAAGATTTTACTTTCCAATCTCCATGCCTGGTTTTCAGTAAGATGCCAATGAAATACATTAATCTTAAACCGGGATAAAATCTCGATCTCTCTTTTCAATTCTTCCATTGAAATATAGCTGCGTCCCACATCCTGCATAAATCCGCGTATCCGGAATGCCGGCCAGTCTACAATCTCACATCCGGCAACAGAACTTCTCTTCCCTTTTTTCCGTTCCAATTGCCGAAGTGTCTGCATAGCCCAATACACCCCCTGTTCTGTTACAGCCTCTATCTTTATCCGCTTGTTTGAAACAGAAAGACGATAGGCTTCAGCCCCGTTTAGCCTGGCTTCCTCAATAGACGGAACCAGTTCCACTTCAATCACCGATGACGAATGTTCAACAATCTCACCACCTGCATTCATGATAAAAACTTCCCACTCCGGCCTCAACACCGGAGTAGAAAGCTTCACCTTTCCCATAGTAAAGTTCTTCCCCGTATCCTTATACAACTGAGGTTTAGGAAGTAACGAGATACTGGTTTGTGCTATAGTTACAGCACAAACCAGTATCATACCAATAAAACTAGAAAATCTGCGTTTCATTATTTATTTGGTCTTAATAATATCTTTCAGCTTTATCGCTTGGAAAGTCATGTGGGCCACACTGCTTTCATATAAAATTCCTACTGTTTCCTTGTCAATCATAGTCAAGCAGCTGTATCCCCAACCCCAACCGGCATCCAGCAGCAATTGATTCTCGGGCAACCAAGTCACCCCACCATCCAGACTTGCTTTGATGGTAATGCTATGACGGTTCTTGGCATCATTCGGATTAGAGAACAAAAGGATGTCTTTACCCAATACATTCTCTTTAGCTTTAACACTAATCAAACTGGCCATACAAACCGGTTCCTGTAAGGCTGTACGTGAAGACTCATGTTCTTTCCATGTTTTACCTAAATCTGTAGTTGTAGAAACGGCACGACTGCCACCACGATTATCACGCATATTCAGCATCAGCACTCCCGGTTCCACTTCCGCTACCTGAGATTCAGTTGTATTAGTGCGTGCCAATGTACTGATATTCCAGGTTTTTCCATGATCCTTACTGTATATAATACCGGCATTAGGAATACGGTCATTGCCAATATACTGGCTGGCAAAGACCAATGTTCCATCTTCCATAGAGATACCTCTACCGGGACCTTGCAGCAAGAAATACCATGACGGATCTTTCACCTGTTCTGTTATATTCATAGGCTCCGACCAGGTCTTACCATCATCATCACTTTTCACCATCATTAATTGTGCTGTATGATTACGGTCCATGCCTGTTTGTGAATTCCACCACGCACGCCCATTTCCCATACCATGTGTCCAGGCAGCGACAATCCAGATAGTTCCTGTCTTCTTATCAACCAAAATGGCCGGATCGCCTACTCCATTCTGTGCTTTAGGCAACCCATCATATTCACCAAATGCCATCGGAATGCGCATTTTCTCCCAAGTCTGACCTCCGTCCGTACTTCTGCTCAGACCTATTTCCACATACTCCTGTAAATCCGCACTATTATTATAGCGTACATCATATACCCCCAACAAGGTTCCTTTATTTGAAGTGGCCAATCCGGGAATACGATAGGCAGCAGCCCCGTCGTCACCGGCATGGCGCACGCCGATCCCCATATAATGGGTATCCGCCTTACGGGCTATCTTCAAAGGAGCAACCTGTCCGTCAATCTTAGCTTCCACCACTTCTGCCGACACTTTGGACAAGATAGAAGCAACAGGCTTCATTTGCAGGCTAATCCAAAAATAATTCACTCCCGGAAACAATTTTTGGTCAGCTTTCAATACAACCTCACGCTTCGGGGCCTTCACTTCCGACTTCAAAACGGAATAAGAAGTATTGGCAGCCAATGTTTTTCCCGGAGTATTATTAGATATATAATCTACCGGAGCAAAATAAGTCTTTCCCCTCCTCTCCACGCTTTCAGTTCCACCATAATACAGTTTCACAGATTCAATTTCATTCAAATTCACGTCTTTGCCGAAGTCCAACTTCACTTCATTCAGCATCTGACTTTGAGTAGCCTCTATACGTAAATGAAACAACTCATTATCCTGCCTTTCAATCAACACAGGAATCCGGGTTTCGCGGACAACAACCGTATCTGCCGCCGCACTCAACTTGAAGGGTGCTAATATAAAAACAACAATTAGCAGTAATAAGCTAGGGTTTCTCATAATATTTATAATTTTACGGGTGTAAAAATAAAAGTTTTTATTGAAATTAGAAAATAAAAAGACGGTTTCTTTATTAATTTCATAAAGAACACCGTCTTTTTATGCAATTAAAGATTCTTATCCGACAAAAATTTAATAACCAACCGTTTGTTTCAACAATGGATTATTAGTAAGAGCTCCTTGGTTGATAGGCCAAAGCAGACGGGCAGACTCCGCCGGAGTATAGTCAAGCACGTACGAATCGCCAAAACGCCTCAAGTCATACCATCGTTTACCTTCCAGCATAAATTCAAACAAACGTTCCTGCAAGACAGCATCCGCCGGACGCTTATCGACTTCCTGATTGGGAAACCCCACTGTTGAAGCATCATACGCATCACCAAACGCACGCCGGCGCACCCGGTTTATCTCTGTAGCCGGATCCTCACCCAAAAGCACTTTCGCCTCAGCCAGCATCAATAGCAAATCCGAATATCTATAAATAGGATAATCATCACATCTCACCCGTGTACTCCCATTCATAACTCCCCAATACTTATGCGGATACACCCCCACCAATTCCAACTTGCCATTTTCCACCTTATTATATACATCTTTCAATGTAACGTCACGACGGGTGTCTCCCGGCAGAAACTTCTTGAAGTTTTCCAATTTCACCATCAGGCGCATGATACCGAAATTATTCTCGACAGACGTATTTATCAAAGTACCATCCGCATTATAGAATTTCCCTAAATAATCAGCCTGTGGAAACAAATCATTATTTCCATTCCACAGATTGTATTCAAACAATTCATTATGAATGGTAAAGATAATCTCTTTATTACCTTTATTATCATAAGCAAACACTCCCTGATAAGTATCCATCAAGTCCAGATTGCTACGGCTGATATTATTCTGTATGTCAACCAACGCATTCTTTGCTGTCCGGGCATCTCCTTCTCCCCCGTCACGATGGGCACTCCACAGATATACATCCGCTTTCAGCATCAATGTGGCAGCCTTTGACCACAGCGATTTTTTTTCCTTTATGGTATAATCGGATCCAAAATAACTTAATGAAGATTCTATATCTTTTTTTACCTGCTCAAAGATTTCGGCAGCCGGAGTCGCCGCCTTTGCCAGTTTACCCACTTCAAAACCCAGGCTAGGCTCTTCCGTAAACACGACATCTCCCCATGAACGATATAGCTGATACATATAGTAAGCACGCAATCCATACACCTGTCCCAAATAATAATTCCTGGCACTTTCAGTCAGCACATCCGTATGAAGAGTTCTGCTGATAAACAAGTTCATCTGGTTGATATTCTGATACAAATCACCAAACCCGCTGATTCCGGGATTCTCCGCATTCAATGTATTATAAGGAAAACGTTCCATCCCCTGGGTAGCTTCTCCACCGAAAGGAATTCCCCCAAAGACATCACTTCTTGCCTCACCCAACAAAAACATATTCCACGAATGACTCCTGAAGCGACTATGCAGTCCAAAAACAAATGAATCAAACTGTTCCGGAGTTTTCCAGTAATTCAAGTCAGTGATATCGCTCACCGGGTCCATATCCAACGAAGTACATCCACCGGCCAACATAGCCGATGCGGCAAAAGCCAATATTATCTTTTTTATGTTCATACCTTTTCTTTTTTACACATTAAAATGACAATTGTAAACCAAACAGGACGGTTCTTGGTGTAGGATAGCGTCCATTGTCTATACCGCCACGACCATTTGCCTGAATATCCATAACCGGTTCCGGAGAAGTTCCATCATATCCGGTAATATAGAATAAATTCTGCCCCGTAACATACACGGACGCATCGGTCAAGAACACCTTATTTATAAGATTCTTCGGGAATTTATAACTCAAGGTTACCTCACGCAGACACAAATAATCCCCCTTTTCATAGAAAGTAGAGTTATTATTGTTCAGATTCGTTGTACCATTATTGGAACGGGTAATGTTCTTTTTCGCATTCTGGTCGGCCCAATAGAATTTAGGAATACTAGTCTCCGTATTGTTTTCAGACCACGAATTTCTGACATCCGTAATCAAATTGAACGACCCGTTATACTGCCCCAAGATTCTTGCTTTCAAATCATTGTAAATGGTATGACCCACCGCATAGTCAAAACGACCATACAAAGACCAGTTTTTATAGTTCAGCGTGGTAGAAAAACCACCGGTCCATTTCGGGTAAATATTACCCACCACCTGACGGTCGTATGAATTTATAACATTATCCCCATTCTTGTCATCCCACAGTACATCTCCCGGCTCAATGGGTTTCCATCCCGGTTTACCCGCATATTCGGCAGCCTTATTCGGCCCATACAGGTTGGCAACCTCATCCACAAAATCACCGGCATGATTTCTCACATCATCCCAGTCACGCAAGATACGCACTTGTTTATAAGCAATGATATCACCCAAGCTTTTTCCTTCTTGAATGCCGCCTACCCAAACCAACGAGTTGGATTTTGGATCCCATACCTGCTCACCCCCCTGACGGTTGTTCACATTCCCGTTAAAAGGCAGCTTCTTCACCATATTTTTCACAAACGAAGTATTAGCGGTGACATCCCACGACCAGTCCTTCCTTGTCAGCAGATTCACCTTGGCTTCCAGTTCGAAACCACGGTTGCTGATAGTACCCAGATTCGTTTTGAACGAGGGAAATCCTGTATATTCCGGCAAATTCACATCAGTCAGCAAATCGGAAGTCGTGCGGTCATAATAGTCCATAATCATATGAATACGATTATTGAAAAAGCCCAAGTCAAGCCCCAGTTCAAACGTATGGCTCTTTTCCCAACGCAATTTACTATTGACCACCCCTGTATTCAAATAACCCAGATTACCATTATAAGCACCTACCGAACCATATTTACCATATACATCAAAATTACCGATACCGTTTACATTACCGTTCAACCCATAACTGATACGCGGTTTAATCAAGGATACTACTTCCGCAAACTTTGAATCTTTAAAGAAAGCTTCCTCATGCACATTCCAACCGGCAGATATACCCGGAAAAAATCCCCAACGATTGTCGGACAATTTGGAAATACCGTCATAACGGGCTACCAAGGACACCATATAACGATAATTATAATCATAGTTAACACGGGCGAAACCGGAAAGAATGCGATATCCGGTTTTGACAGAAGTAGTATAAGTACGGTTAGTGCCCGCATTTAAAGTAGGTATATCATCTGTAGGAGCACCGGAAACACGCGCTTCCAGGTTCTGATACTGATAATCAAAATACTCACCACCTGCCATGGCATTGATATTATGTCCGCTAAAACCTTTTTTATATTCCAGAGTCAATGCATGCTGTTGTTGAAAAACTTTTGTATTTGTTTGAGAAGCATTACGATTGGTATTGGGAGCTTGTCCTATCTGTTGATATTTCTTTTCAAACAGTTCAAACTGACTATCTGTATAATACATAGAACTGTTTCCATTCAGGAACAATTGCTGCGGAAGGATTTCCAAAGCAAAACCGATATTAAACGAAGTCTTACGGTTCGTTGTAGAACGAGTCAGTTTATCTTTCCAATAATAAGGATTACCATCCTGATTACTCCATCCGGCAGCAGGACTTCCATCCTCATTCCACGGATTCCAAGTGGGAAACATACTCATGGTACGATAGAACAACTCATACTCTCCCATTTCTCCGTTCCAAGGGCTTTTCAAGTCGTAAGTCCATAAATCGGGCATCTTGGACCATGAAAAACTACCGCCGGCATTCACTGTCAAAACGGGCAACAACTTGTATGAACCGTTGATAGTCCCGTTCACACGCTGATAATTGGTAGAAATTATCTGACCGTCTTCCGAATAATACCCTAAAGATGAGGAAAATGTTCCTTTGTCATTACCTCCCGACAAATTCAGATAATGATCTTGTGTAAACGCGGCATTGCGGAAAGTCAGATCATGCAGCTCACCGGCATGGTTTCTAAAAATCAAAGTTTTATCAGGGTCCACAGGATCCGCCATAGACCGCCATCCTTCATTCAGCAAATGTTTGTTTGCATCTGTCATAAAGGCCAGATCCACTCCGGAGTTAACCCCAAAACCTTTCTGGTTCTCCATACTTGTACCGCCATTGGTACGCTGCCAACCTAAACGTTGATAATACAAATAGTCACCGGCATCCAAATACTTATACCCTTCACGTGCAAAGTTCACACCCCCTTTGAACTTATAAGTAATTTGTGTCCTGCCTTCCACCCCCTTCTTGGTTGTCACCAGAATTACGCCGTTATTGGCACGGGCACCATAAATAGCTGTGGAAGCCGCATCTTTCAGTACCTGTATGGATTCAATATCTGAAGGATTGATATCATCCATAGAACGCACAAGGCCATCCACCACGACCAACGGCCCTTCCAGATTCTTGTTTATGGAAGCACCACCACGCAAAACGATATTGGGCGAACTACCCGGTTTACCCGAAGTATTTGTCACACGCAATCCGCTGACAGTTCCCTGCAAGGATTGGGCCGCATTACTCATAGCTGCATTTTGTAATACTTTATCATCCAACTTTGAAATAGAGTTCGTCATCAACGAACGTTTCTGACTCATTCCATAACCGGTCACCACGACCTCATCCAGCATTTCTGCATCTTCTTTTAAAATAACCTTGTAGGTGTTTGGCACTCCCACTACAATTTGTTGTGTTTTGTAACCTATATAACTCACATCCAGTTTTGCCCCCACAGGCACTTGGATAGTAAAGTTACCGTCTACATCAGTTATTGTACCATTTGTTGTCCCCACCTCCAGGACACTTGCTCCGATAACAGGTTCACCGGTGGCATCTACCACTACCCCTGTTATCGTTTTTGTTTGCGCCATCATGTTTATTGCAAAACAGAGGCATACGATAAAAAAGAGAGCTTTCTTCATGAATCTCAGATTTGGTTGATAAATTAATGTTTAAATAAAAAAGTTTAATTAAGTGTTAGTTTTAAAACCCCTCAAAAAGAAAATAATTTTAAAATCAACAGCGAATATATACACGTATATTTAGTATATACAAGAAACAAAAGGAACTATATTCTTTATTAGTCTTTGTTTTTTAGAATAAACTAAATATTAAGGCATATTTTAAAAAGTTACATAAGGGAATAACTCAAAAAAGGAAAAAAGGTTCATCCGGAGAAGATATAACAAGAAAAAACCTCCTTGCAATTCCTTGCAAAGAGGTTACTGAATTGTACACCCGATGAGAATCGAACTCATATCGTCGGAACCGGAATCCGGTATTCTATCCATTGAACTACGGGTGCGTCTGAAACTTGGACGTGCAAAAGTACAAAATATATTGTCTTTATCCTAATAATTTGGGATATTTATCTATCAAAATAATATTTTGCTCATTAATTTAAGTATAAAACAATCAATTTGATTATATTTTCGGCTAAACATATAACAATATCACAAATAATTTCTATATTTGCAAGCAATTAAAACAACTAGATCTATTTTACAATGAGTTACCTAATTAAACCAGCTAACTATAAAGCCTTGCTTGATTTAAAACAAACAGAGTTAGGCATTAAGCAAATAAAAGAGTTCTTTCAACAGAACCTGTCGTCAGAATTACGTCTGCGCCGTGTCACCGCCCCGCTATTTGTATTGAAGGGAATGGGTATCAATGATGACTTGAGCGGAACCGAACGGGCGGTATCTTTCCCTATTAAAGACTTGGGAGACGCACAGGCCGAAGTTGTCCATTCACTGGCAAAATGGAAAAGGCTGACTTTGGCCGATTACAATATAGAGCCGGGTTATGGCATCTATACAGACATGAACGCCATCCGGGCTGACGAGGAATTAGGTAATCTCCACTCGCTATATGTAGACCAGTGGGACTGGGAGCGTGTAATTACCAAAGAACAACGCACGGTTGATTTCCTGAAACAAATAGTAACCCGTATTTATGCAGCCATGCGCCGCACAGAATATATGGTATGTGAAATGTACCCGCAGATCAAACCCTTCCTGCCACATGACATTCATTTCATCCACTCGGAAGAGCTTTGCCAGATGTATCCCGACAAGAGTCCGAAAGAACGTGAACATGCCATCTCACAAAAATACGGTGCGGTATTTATTATAGGTATAGGCTGCAAACTGAGTGACGGTAAAGAACATGACTTGCGCGCACCTGACTATGACGACTATACCACAATCAACCCGGAAACCGGACTTCCCGGTCTGAATGGCGACCTGTTAGTTTGGGACAAAGTACTGGACCGTTCCGTCGAACTTTCCTCTATGGGTATCCGTGTAGACAAAGAAGCGCTGCTCCGCCAACTGACACTCAGCGGACAGGAAAAACGTAAAGAACTGTATTTCCACAAACGCCTGCTAAATGAAACTCTTCCTTTGTGTATCGGCGGTGGTATAGGACAGTCACGACTCTGTATGCTTTATTTACAGAAAGCCCACATAGGTGAAATCCAAGCCAGTATATGGCCCGAAGATATGAGAAAAGAATGCGCCCAACTGGGTATGCAACTTATTTGATTATAATCTATCAGCAATGAAAGAAGAGGATGATTATAAAAAGTCATCCTCTTTTTATTTGTCATTTTTACAAATTACCCCTATCTTTAACGCACATTTTATAATAAAAGAAATGCCATGAACGTACAAATAGAAGAAAGCTGGAAACAACATCTGGCACCCGAATTTGAAAAAGATTACTTTATCAGACTCACTGAGTTTGTAAGAAGCGAATACCAGACTGCCACTATTTACCCACCGGGCAGATTTATATTCAACGCCTTCAATCTGTGCCCGTTTGACAAAGTGAAAGTCGTCATTATCGGCCAAGATCCCTACCATGGTCCCGGCCAGGCGCACGGACTCTGCTTCTCTGTTAATGACGGAGTACCTTTTCCTCCTTCCCTACAAAATATTTTCAAAGAAATACAAAGCGATTTGGGTGCTCCCATCCCTACTTCAGGCAACCTGACCCGCTGGGCGAATCAAGGAGTTTTATTACTCAATGCCACACTGACGGTCCGTGCCCACCAGGCAGGCTCTCATCAACGACGGGGCTGGGAGGAATTTACAGATGCCGCCATCCGTGTACTGGCAGAACAACGTGAAAATATTGTATTCATCTTATGGGGATCTTATGCACAGAAAAAAGGCGCCTTCATAGACCGCAACAAGCACCTGGTACTGGCTTCCGCACATCCGTCCCCCCTGTCAGCCTATAACGGTTTCTTTGGCAACAAGCACTTCAGCCGTACCAACGAATATTTGCAAGCGCACGGGCAAACACCGATTGAGTGGTAGACATAAATAAAAAAATGAGAAATGGTTTCTGATAACAACACGCAACCATTTCTCATTTTTTATTCCCAACTTCTTCCTAGTACCAATTCACCGCACTACCCGTATTGCTTCGCTGATCCCATTTCAAAGCATCGGTCAGCATACTGGAGTTAGCACGAATACTGAAGTTATAGGAAGTAAAGGGACCGAATACCAAGCCACAGCTCATATTGAAACAGTGCAGGTCACGGCTGATATTGACCGTTGTCATTGACATCTCTTTCGTATTAAAATCATACCCCGAAGAATAATTCACATTCCAGCGGCTACCCAACTTCACATTACCGGAAACATTCAATGAATGAGTCACCGAATAAGGATATCTCATCGTCTTGATATTAATCTGCTTGCTTCTGTCCTCACGAATACTATAACTATAACTCAAGCTCAATGACCATGGCATCTTGAAAGCCATATAGCCATCCGGATCTATAGCCGCCTTCTCTGTTTTTCTCAAACCGGAGTTATCTTCTTCCTCCGTGTTTTCATTGCCATCATCACTGTACTCATCCAGATTTTCATTCTTCTTGTCTTTATCCCCCTTACTGTCCTTTTCATCTTTCGGCCCAAACCACTTTTTCCACGAATCATTATTCAATGTATACGAGAAAGAACCGCTATACCCCTGAAAACGACCAAAACGTCCGTATGACCATTCTGTACGGTTGCCTTCCACTACCTTGCCGTCTTTATCAAACTCATAAGCATACGTAGCAAACTGGGCGTTCATATTAAAAGTATAACTCTTGGTCAGTTTCAAGCGCAGATTCATACTCAAATTTCCCCAAGGTTTCTCTTTAGCCGCCGCATTATAGGAAATACTGGCTCCCAACTGGTCAATCAAGCTGATTTTCTTCACTCCGGTAGTATCCGCATCGGATTTCACTTTCATTTCCACATTATTATCTATAGAGAAAGTGAAATTCTCGGATTTACCACTGGGCGAGAAAGAGTAAGGCAAACCTTCATATGGATTATAAGTCTGAGTACGTACTTCTCCATCCGTATCAGTATAAGTATACGTTCCCACATATCCATACCTAGACGTACTGAAGTCCGGTGCATAACTCATGCTCACCGAAGGAGTAAAGACGTGACGGATCATTTCAATCTTGTCGCCAAACAATTTCTTCCACGGTTTGTAGAAACCATACATCTTGGTATTCACCTGCAAGCTCAAATCATAGTTATACACACGGTTGAAACCGTTGATTGTATCTCTCCGCACATTATTAGGTGCCGACGGATCATAACTCTGCTCCACCTTGCGCATATACCAGCGCTCGGTATAGTTGAAAGAAGGCACAACGTTGATATATTTAAACAAAGTGAATGTAGCGCTGATAGGAATCTTATGCTGCATACCATTAGTCCATTTATTCAAGCCCTGCTTCAGAATCAGATTATCCTTGGTATTAATCGAGTTCGTCATCTGGCCGGTATATTGGAGTGAGATTTTCTCATACCAACGTTCATCACCTACCGCTTTCTTACGCTTGAACGGATAAATACGGTTCAATGAAATATTCAAATCCGGCAACGTCACACTGATAGAAGAGTCACGCGTATTCTGAGAGATATTGAATGTACTGGACAGATTCAATCCTATTTCGGGGAAATTGCGCGAATAACTCACACTAGACGTCTTGGTGTTATTTGAATACTGCTGCGGGTTGTACAAACTACTCAGGTTACGCTGGTCATAACTACTGGTCGCAAAGTTCACATTCGCCGAAAAAGAGCTGTTAGGGTTAGCCTTGGCATCCTGTCTGTGACTCCATGCAATTCTGAAATCTTTTGTAACCATATAGTCCGGCATATTCTTCTCACCGGTTTTCGTTACCAGATAACTGGCATTGAAATTACCGCTATATTTATATCTCTTGTTATAATTAGACTGCACGGACAGTCCCCATGAACCTTTCGTAAAGATCTCACCCAACACTTTCAAATCCATACGGTCACTGATGGCGAAATAATATCCCCCATCACGCAAATAAAAACCACGATTCATTTCATCACCGTATGTAGGCATAATGAATCCTGACGAATAACTGCTGTTAAACGGAAAAAATCCGAAAGGAATAGCGATAGGCAACGGCACATCCTCCACCACCAGCTGGGCAGGACCGAAAACCACATTTTTCTTAGGACGCACTTTCGCCATGGAAAGTTTCAGATAGAAGTGAGGATGTTCGTGATTATCACACGTAGTATATCGTCCGTGACGCAAATAAAGTTCATCATTAGCACCTTTCTTCGACTCCTCACTGGTAACGTATCCTTCCCCCTGCTGAGTAACGATATTATTAATGAACCCCTTCTTCGACTTGAAGTTATAACGCATGATTTTTGACTCATACGGAGTCTCGCCATCCTTAAAGACAGGAGTACCTTTTTCCACGCCAGCCGAGTCGGGAACACCACGGGCATACACCGTACTGCTATCCATGTTCATTGTAATCACGGCAGAGGTCAACTCTATTTTCTCATAGTTCACCTTACCGTCACCATACAGATGGGCATATCCGCCCTCAGTGAATACGATAGAGTCATTTGCTTCATAAATAACAGGCGCATCCAACGGCTGTTTCTTTTTAGGTGCAACCGTATCGATAGACAACGTATCTACCAAAGCACTATCTACTTTCAGGGAATCATTACCGGATGCAGAATTCCGCTTTCTGCGTTGAGCACCTGTACTTAAAGAAAGTGACAGGCATGCAAATAGTAGTAGGAATGTTATAAATCTATGTCGTTTTAGTGGCGTCATTCACAAATCATTTACGCTTTTGAGGGGCAAAATTAAGCATTATCCGCCAATAATGAACTATTTAGCGGATATTTAATTTATTTTTAAGGCTTACAAGAAACATTCGCACCAATGGTTAAAACGGATTATCCCATCTTCCCCATAACGTGAAATACTCTTTAACGCCTTCTCCACGCTCTTTTCCCTGTCCAGATGCGTCTTTGAGAAAAACTTGTCGGCAAAGCAAATAACCTGTTCTTCCAGCGAAACCGGAACCATATTCCGATGAGGAACAGGCAACTGCTGGTCAATAATACTTTGCAAAGACATACCCGCTCCCGTATGTCTCTCACAGACCAATGCATGACGCGGAAATCCTTCTTTCCGCATCAGATCAGCCCCCAAATATCCATGACAAATATAAGGATAAGATCCGAAACAACAAATGCCCTCAGCATCCGTCATAAAAATACCAATATCGTGCAGCATCGCCGCCTCTTCCAGAAACTGCTTGTCCAGATTCAATTCCGGATGCTTTCCGGCAATCCATAACGCCTTATCGGCCACCGAACGGCTATGCGCCAGCAGGATATGTTTCAGTTCATTATCTTCAGGATAATATTTATTAATGATAGCAAGTGCGTCCATTCTCAATTAAATTCTTATTTTTGTGCAATATTACAAAATAATCGCCACATATCATGAAAACAAAATACATTTTCCTATACTGCCTCTTGTTTATCTGCAACGCCGTGACCGCGCAAAAGGTTATCACCGGAGCCGAACAGATGGACCGTCTCTTACCTATATTAAAAGGGAAGCGTGTGGCATTGGTTGTAAACCAAACCTCCAAAGTAGGAGAAACCCATCTGTTGGACACCCTGCTTGCAGCGCATATACAAATAAAAAAGGTATTCGCTCCCGAACACGGATTCCGGGGTGACGCCGATGCCGGAGAAACCATCAGGAACGGAAAAGATACCCGCACGGGAATACCCATCCTGTCCCTTTACGGTAAAAATAAGAAACCTACAGCCACACAGCTACAGGACATAGACCTGATTGTGTTCGACATTCAGGATGTAGGTGCCCGTTTCTATACCTATATCAGCACCATGCAGTATGTAATGGAAGCTTGTGCCGAGAACCGGAAACAACTGGTCATCACAGACCGGCCCAATCCTTGTGATTACGTGGACGGCCCTGTGCGACAGAAAAACCAGAAAAGTTTTGTGGGTATGCACGCCATCCCCATTTTACACGGTTGCACTGTAGGCGAGCTGGCTCAAATGATCAATGGCGAAGGCTGGCTGCCCAATGGCAAAAAATGCGCGTTGACCGTCATCCCCGTGGAAGGCTGGAAACACGGACAACCCTATTCGCTTCCGGTAAAACCCTCTCCCAACCTGCCCAACGACCAGGCAATTGCCTTATATCCTTCACTCTGTCCGTTTGAAGGTACAGCCATCAGTGTGGGCAGAGGTACTCTTTATCCTTTTCAAGTAATCGGTTCACCGGATATCCGCATCTCCTCCTTTTCTTTCAGACCGGAAGCCTTGGAAGGCTTTGACAAGAATCCGATGTATAAAAACCAATACTGCTATGGCAATAATCTCCGCCATATCACCGCCCCGAAAGGATTCTCTTTAAAATACATCATCACCTATTATCAAGCTTATCAAGACCTTGGGAAAGCGGACAAGTTCTTTACCCGCCCGCAATGGTTCGACCTGCTGATAGGGAACCGTACCGTAAGGGAACAAATCATGAAAGGAGCCAGTGAAGAAGAAATCCGTGCAGGATGGCAGAATGAACTGGAAGCCTACAAAAAGATGAGAGAGAAATACCTGCTTTATGAATAATATTTCCTTCCAAGCTGACAGATTTCGTCAAAAAAGGAGACAACAACCCAATCTATTCAGGACACGCAGCACCATTCCTCTGCATCCACCAAGCCCCAACCACAAACGGCTTTCCAACCGCCAACACATGGAATCCGTTTCAATCTTCTTTCCGGAAGGCCTGCATACCTTTCTCACCACCCCGATGATATCCGTGTCCTCACATTCCTCATAAAAACGGCAGACGCCATCCCCCTGCATCAGATAACGACTGTCTCTTTTTTGAATAATCCGATGCAATACATACCGGTCTGTCTGCCGGAACAGAATGACATCAAAAAGTTTCAACTCCTCCTTATCATACGGCCCCACCACCACTTCATCCTTCCCATTTCTCAGTAAAGGCATCATGGAATTGCCTTTCACCCGGAACTTCACACTCCTGCCACTTTTGATTTCCGACTCCACCCACGCAAAGAAACATTCATTCGCTATCCGCTTCATACCCATCTCCATATAAAGTACGACATACTAATTTCACCGCCTCCGCATCGGGCAAACACTCCAGATGATAAACAGGAATGGATGAAACCATCTTTTCCAACAGACAACAAACCCCACAGTATAATTCCTCCTCGTATGCAAATGCAGGAGGAGCAGACGGATGCAAAGCTGCATAAGCCTGCAAAGTGTTCAATCTCCGTATCTTGTTATACGGTGCTTGTGACAAACGTACACATCCGGCCAACGGATAACGCTCCGCCTTATAACAAGGAGTCTTCCCACTCCACGGGCTGCCATATACCCACACGCCCCCCTCTTCATAACGCACAATGGGACTGTCATCATTCAGCAACTTACTTCCTGCTATATTTTCCCTCCACAAACGGGTATGGGTACTTTTTCCGGTTCCGCTTTCACCTAAAAAAAGAACCGCTTTCCCCTTATAAACAATACAACTGCCATGCAAGGCAACCGTATCTTTCCGTACCGTCATCAGGCCATACCCCATCCATAAGGCAAACCTTAAAAGACGGGGAGAATAATGACCATATAAACAGATACCTCTCCCGGTTCCACCCATCGTCCGGAGATAAAGCGACGGTTCTCCCTGCGGAGCCAGTTCCAACAAAAAGCTATCCCCACTCACACCAAAAGTACCGGTTACATCTTCATATCCGAACCCATAGGACTTTCTCTGAAAAGCCGGAAAACCCCAACCGTTTCCCTCCCAAACAGTAAAATCCGGCAACCAAGCACCCTCATATACATCTTTTGCCGAAACCAGATCCGGTTGCCAAACAAAAGGCTTGAAACCGCTGATACCATCCACCGCCTCCATCAACCTTTCGTCCGGCAATGCGAAGCAGTGGCCACCTATTTTATAAATTCGATCCATTGTCTTTTCCATTTAATCTGATTACACGATGACAATATGCCAACGAGCTTTCCCGATGGGCTATCGTAAGAACAGTCAGCCCCCTACACTCCTTCATCAGACCGAGAAGCATTTCATTGACAGCCCGTTCAGTCTCATTATCCAATGCAGAAGTAGCCTCATCCAGTAGAAGCACCTCCGCTTTCTTATACAAAGCACGGGCGATGCCTACCCGTTGTTTCTGACCTCCCGAAAGCCTTCCTCCCCCTTCACCCAAAGGAGTATCCATTCCTTGCGGCAATTCATCCATCCAAGCATCCAATCTCACCAGCCTCACTATCTCCGCTACCCGTTCCTTATCTATAGACCGGCATCCCAAAGCAATGTTTTCCGCCAAGGTCCCATCCAGCACAAACACTTCCTGTTGCACATATCCCACCTTGCGATGCCATTCCTGCCTCGGCACATCGGCAAGCGGCCTGCCATCTATCCGAATAGCGCCTTTATCCGGAGTGATAAATCCCAAAAGCAGATTAAACAAGGTAGATTTACCCACGCCACTCTCACCACAGATACCTACATATTCCCCCTTACGAATAGTACAACAAAAGTCCTTTAGAACCTCTTTACTTTCAGGATAAGCATAGGTGAGGTGTTCTATCCGTATCTCTTTTTGAAAAGAAAACGCTTCCTGCCCCCATGATGGAGAAACTGCTTCCATCCCCTTATCCCCCAACCCTTCCTCTATAATCCGCAGAGAATAGACCGCATTCTGTACTTGTGTCCAACCACCTAAGATGCCGCGCAAAGCGGGTAACAGCCGGAAAGCCGCCAAAGCAAAGACACCTACCAGCGCTTTGATATCCCCTGTTCCGAAAACAGTGAGCAAGGTCAGCCCCGATATGACCGCCATTTCGGAAAGGCAAAGAGGAAGATGCTGTATCGTTTCCAGTTTCAAACGGCTCTCACTGATTTTCCTTACCTTCTGGGCGAATGCCTGCTGAAGAAAAGGAAACGCCGCATTCAGTTCCAATTCGGCATACCCTTTCATCGTTTCCGTGACCAGCCGGGATTGCTCACGACGAGCCTGCTGCTCCTGCTCACCATAACGGCGCATCGGTTTCCTGATCCCCCATCCGTAAATCAGCATGAAAGGCAGAAAGGCAATATACAGCATCAGTACCGTCAACGGAGCGTAAACCAACAAAGCTGCCGTCACCCAAAAAACAAGCAGCAGTTCTCCTGTCATGCGAAGCAAGGGGGAAAGAAGGTTTAAAGAAAAAGCATAACAGATATAGTTCACCTCATATCCCAGCCGGATACTCCCCCTGCTGCGTATAAACAATAATCCCCGTTGATAGTAAGAAGTAAAGAGAGAAAAGCTGAGCCGACGGTAAAGAGACATCAGAAAATGGTTTTGAAAACGTGAAAGCCCCGCTGCCAAAGCGTTTTTCACCAAAATAAAGACTATTGCCACCAGACAAAATAACAGGGCGGCATCTTTATCCCTCCCGTCATCCAACAGAAAAAACAAGACAGGCAACAGGGCAGCGAGTCCGGCAAAGTCAAGTAATGCACAAAGAAATACGGCACAAACCACCCTTATCCCCATTTTCCTTTCATCAGGCAACAACAAACGGCAGATTCTTTTCAACATAAACCGCTTATTTTCGTTCCGTCTGGAAGATGGTATGGGGAGAGCGCAGATGCAACAGAATAGAATTTCCAACCCATTTGCACAGTGAAATGCGCAACACGCTGTTGCACGCACGATGAGTATGCAGCATACGTTTGGTTTTATAAACCAGAATGCCCCATTTATTCTTCGCCGGAACTGACATCGTATAGGGTGGCCGGATGATTTCCCGCAAGATTTCCTCCGCCAATCCTTCTCCTCCATATACAGGAACGGAAGTTCCTAAATAATCATTACAGAGGCGGGTCATTGCCAGCATCATATTTCTAAAACGAATATCCGTCACTTCCTCAGGAATATGCAGGCCGTATCTATTCAGCAGGCAAGCCCAGTCGCAAAGATGATGAAGTGCCAGGCCGCGTGCATAATGCTGGGCGGCATGAAAAGCGAGAAATACGGTATTAAAGGTGGAAGATGGGATTAAAATGGAGCATTTTCCGTCCAATTCCGCCGATACGGGTTGTAGCAGTTTTTGAAGGAGCTTATCCATCTTCACTGCTATACGGTATGTTTCCGAATTAATGAAGGTTTTATGATTCTCTATCGGAATACCTTTATAGTAAAACATACTATGCTTTTCGGAGTGTTCAAAGTCTACCTCTATTCCTTTTTCTTCCATTAACCGGTCTGCCAGCCGGTTGGCCTCGGCATCACTTTTCCGGGAATGGTCTGCCGAATAAGTGAAGATGTCTATATCTCCCCCTTCCCTGTGCGAAGGAATAGGATAATAGGTGGAGAGACCCACTCCTTTCAACTGGACCGTGGTAATGCCATGCGTTTTATAAAAAGCTGAAAGTTCGGCTATGGTATGGCAGTACCGCAGGTAGCGTTTTTCATAGTTCTCTACCGCCATCGCCCAGTTTAACTTCAAAGCCTTCGGAGGTTGCAAACAGGCCGGCAGGGTTTGTATTCCGTCCCATGCCAAAGCCATCACTCCCTGAGTGCAAGCTAGTTTGTAACACGCCTGCCAAAGGGCAGGAGATATATCGGTAAAAAGGATTTCACTAACCGGCTTTGTGCTGTTCAACGCGGATCGGAGCAAGGCAAATAGCATTTGCTCCGGTTTATCGAGTATTATATCCATTGTTATATCAATCAAGTAAGGCTGAACATTTTTTTAGTGCATCTGCCCAAATCACCACATCTCTTTCGGCCTGCTCTTGAGAAATATGATAAGATTCCACCAACACCAAGGCTGCCTCTTGTAAAGTGAAATCCTTTCCCGAAAGTCGTTTCCAAAGTAAGCAAGCGGAAAAATTAAAGGAAATAATACGGGTCAAATCAGTATCGGGAACACCTTGGTTCACAATTATTGTTTCTCCGGCTATGGAGCGGAGTTTAAAATGGGGATTAAGTTTCATAATCTTCTAATCTTAAAAAAAGAAAGCCGCCCGACCTTTCGAGACAGGACGACCTTCTTTTATTACAAATCACTTTCTGCCATGACTAATAACATGATAGCAAATAATTCTCTTATTTTATATAACTATCCCAACCGGTTCCTTTAAAAGAAGGAGTACCAGTCACGTTAATGATAGAGGAAGCATCTGTTATCGATGAATCAACAACCAAATTGCCGTTAAAAGTACCACCCTCAATATTCAATTCCATAGGTTCGGTGTTTCCGGTACTTTTTGATAATTCCACGTTACCATTAATAATACTAGTACCTTTAACAGTTACTTTAACTCCGTCAGTGTAGGTTGAATAGCCGCAAACATCAAATGCATATGCACCAGTTCCGGCATTAATCGTAGTATTGTTAATCAAAATATTACCACAATTGTTACTCAATACATATAAGGCATTTAGCCCCCTCACTGTCATAGCATCCAACGTCAAATTACAGTAGTTCTGAATCATAATTTTATCATTATCACTTGCCAGTGTTCCGTTTTTCATAGTAACGGTAGAACCTTTCAACAATTGACAACTGTTCGTTTCTGTGCCAGCCGAGCCAACGGTCGGTTTAGCAAGTGTAAGCACATGGTTGTTCAAGTCCAATTCTACAGATTGTCCACTTTGCGTTTTAAAGCCATTACAAGTAGCGTCTCCATTCAAACGTATCTTCACGTTAGCATTACCGCTTAAGTATAAAAGTGCGGACGGATCGGAAAAAGTACCACCGGTAACAGCCAGCGATGCACCTGCACCAACCACATAGATCTTGCCATTCAGTGTTCCACCACTGATAGTCATCTGTCCCAAGTCATTGGCTGCACCATTATGACCTTCATTATCCACCACATACTGAGCGGAACCAGTCGTATTGAATGTACCTCCTTTGATTTCAGTCACATGATGATTCTGTACGGTTGCCTGAGACATATTGGTGAACGTACCGTCGTTGATGACAAGCCGGGCTCCATCATCATTTTTAATAGTATTAAGACCTCCGGCAAATGTACCACCGTTTATGATAAGTGAAGGATTCTGATGATTAGTACCACTTACATATCCATTTCGCGGATTCGTATTGGTATAATCATAATACCCATTGGCTATCATCGAAGAATAATGCCCGTTTTGCGATATCTCCACATTTGGATTAATCGTCATCTCGCCATGATTCAGAATATTATAATAACTGTTACCACCAGAGCTTTCTGAGTTCTGACCGTTTTCCTTACTTCTAATATAGGTTCCGCCATTAAGAATTACTGTACCGTTATTATAGATACAAGCTTTCCCGTGACTTACATTATCCACTGTACCATTTCCGTTAATGGTCAGTTTACTATCCTTGTTTACAGTAAATGTATCACCAGATTTGTTGGTGATTTTATGACCGTTCAAATTGATGATAACTTCATTCGTTGCGGAAATAGTAAAATCTCCCGTCAAGTCTGTGGCAAGAGTATAAGTTCCACCATTTTTTGCGACATTTTGCAAGTCGGCTACGGCAGCATCAACTACTTCAAATGCATCATTACCGGACAGATTGGGTAATTCAGCACCCTCTTCTTTATAAATAATGACAGTTGAAGTGTTACCGCTTTCACGACTGATGGCTGTTACTTTGGCACCACTCTTCACTCTTACATTACCGGCTTTTACCTTCAATGTATTAACAGTAATTCCTTTACCTAGAACCAATGTGTTTGCAGCAGTAGTTGCCGTTACTTCATCATAAGTAGCAGTTTCGCCATTGGCAGCCAAAGTTACGGTAGAAGAAGGCAGATCTATCTCAAATTTAGGCGCAGTATCTAATTGCGGTACAGATACCAACACGTTTTCAGGTGCAGCTGTACCACCAGTACCAGTGCTCTCTTCTTTAATGGCAACAGCATTTGTTGTAGAAATATTTTCAAAGGATATGCTGACATTTTCTGCCGGTGTACTTTTTTTCGGTATTGAAACTGTAGGACTGGTTTCAGTTGAAGCCACATCAGCCACAGAAACAGAATTGGTTTCTTTTAAAGCATCGGCTACCTCTGATACACTTTCAACTGTTGTCGGTACACTTCCGGATACTTCGTCCAACGTTATAGTTGTGGTATAACGTTCGTTACGTTTAGCATCTAAAGCTTTTGTCTTTAAGACCTGGCTTGTAGCGCCATTACCAATGGAAAGTTCCAAGGTAGGATACTCGGCTACAGGCAACGGGAAATAGAATGTTTTACTGGTCACGACGTCACTGCTGGCAGCAAAGTTTATAGTTATGGAAGAGGAATTTGACGTTTCTGTGGTTGTCAATGTAGGTATACCTTTGGAGAATGTTATTTGTGCATTTCCAGCAATGGCTGGAACAGTAGTTTTTCCTTGAGCGGTCATAGAAGTCAATTTCGCCCAAGTATAGTCCTTCGGGATATTATTGACAGTTACGCTCATCAGGGCACCTGCATTTTTAAATGCCAGGACATTCTGTGCGCTCTCATTTATTTGGCAAGCCATAAGAGCACTGCTGTTTTCTCCTTCCTTATAATTATAGGTATCCTTCAACGTTAATGATATTTTACTTCCATCATAAGAAGCATCGCTGCCATAAGGATAAAAAGCAGCTTTCTTTACAGGATTCTCACCTTCCAGTAACCCTGAGAACCCTGCGTTCTTGGTTCCGGCTCCACTGGATAATGAATAGTTAATGTTAGTGTAAGTAGAAGAGTTTCCATTCGTTACAAAAATGCCAATCTCGTCACCTATACTCCAAACGACAGAATTGCCATTCATAGCAGTACGCGATTCAGCATCTCCCATAGTGGCACATACTTCATCAACGCCACTTTTCGCCACGCCCAAATCTTCATTGGAACAACCGGTTATTCCTAATCCAAGAACAGCTAAAGATGTGAACAATATCTTTTTCATACGTGTATGTTTTTAAATTATTTATTTCAATTACCAAGGCTGCGGGTCATAGTCTTCTGTTCCACCACTTACTGCAAATCCTTTTTCCACTTCTACTTCGATAACCTCCACTTTAGGAGCCTCATACATTTCCATATTGTTTGTTTCCATAATTTCCATACAATAAATTTAGATTATAATTTTTCAATGATTCTGTTCAGACATTATACGCCCCAATTATACCATAGAATATTTTTTATAGAAAGATGCCATAATTGCCGTCTGTGGGCAGAAGACTCCTGGCGGTCCGGTGACATATACTGTGTCTCCGCAACCTCGACTTGACAGATAACGGGAAATAAGGATTCGCATTCCCGCTTGCAGTGTTGTTTTCATACGTCTGTAAATGTTAGATCAGTCTATCTTGTCAAAAGACTTTGCCTAACTCCCCCTCCTCTGTTCGGCGGTTAACAATAAAAAAGCGTGAGGGCTGTATCTTGTTTATCCTATCGTCGGGCCTTCGCATTGCCTTGGTCTAGATAAACAACAGCCACCCACGCCATTAGGTATATAGATGCCACAGTAATGGCAGGTATATAACACAGACGTGAGCGTTGTTGTTATCATCTTCAGACCTTTATCAAAGTTGCGAAGTTTGACGATAGAAGATAATTTCAATAACGCTTCTTAAAATATGTAACTTTCTACTACACCATAGTATAATAGTCGGTACAAATATAATAATTTCTTAAATAGGAAAAACGTTTCTTAGCGATTATTTTTAATAATTGCTACAACAAGCATTAAAAACACTTCTGTATTTCACAATAAATCGACTCAACATAACACCAATATTAATAGAAAGTTATAAGCAATTATGCCCTCATGCCCTCACTAAGAAGTTAACATATTGATAATGAATACTGAATGAATGATGATAGCATATTTCAAAAAGTATCTTTGCCCTCATGCCCTCATTCTACAAAACAAATAAAAAGAGTATATCTATCTGATAACCAACAACATAAACACATACAAAGTCTTTTTCAAAAGTTTGTCAACCATCGCATTTTGAGCTTTTTCATCACAGTATACTCTATTTTACAAACATCCGATTACATTTTCATGCTGATAAGTTCTACTCAACGTACTTTCCTATTTGTTCTTTCTATTATTCGCTATTGCTTACTCAATAGTGTGACTAACTCTAATCACAAACGTGACTAAAGTTAATCACAAGTGTGATTAAGTCTAACCACAAACGTGATTAAGCAATTTCCCATAGTAAAGAACTGCAATATGAATGACCGATTATCATATAATGATCTCTATATAAACTATCAAGAACTCCCTAAAATGCAGTAGTTACCGTTGTTTCTCCTAGCAAAATATGATAAGATTCGTGTATATAAAAGGGATCTTGTAGGCATTATGCCATTTTTCTTCACCTAAAACGGCAAAATAGACTCTTTTCTCATCTGAGTGATTTTGAAACGAATTCAGCTATATCACATTGAATATAAGAATATTAGATAGTAATCAGTATAATTAAACAGTGAGAGCATGAGGGCAAATTGTTTCTTCAAAAATATGCTACCATCATTCATTCAGTATTCATTATCAATATGTTAACTTCTTAGTGAGAGCATGAGGGCATATTTGCTTATAACTTTCTATTGGTTATCTCCTTTCTTTATTCCTTGATATTACGGATATGACTGACAGGCACACCGCCCACAACCGTATTTGCCGGAACCTCTCTTGTCACGATCAAACCTGCTGCAATGACAGCATTGTTTCCGATGGTTATTTATCGGATAAATGAAGAATAAGTGCTTTGTTTCTTATTCTATTTATCAAATGTTACTTGTACCATTAGAATGAAGAAGGCTGATTAGTATGAATGTGAATATGCTGCATATAAATTTTCAACCAAAACAATTATGGATTGCCGATGAAAAACTTAAATGTCTAATACATGGTTTAGATTAAGGAGAGGATTTTTCCTCTCCTTTTTTCCTTCCGATACGCCCCATTATGAGAACGTATTACCAGATGGATGGTGTTTGACAGATATAGGAGAACTTCTGATTAATCGTGACGGTGAAAGGAAACCTGTCTCGTCAGTGATACGTAGCAAGCAAACGAGTAAAATTTATGATTATTACGGTGCAGCAGGGGTAATAGATAAAGTGGATAGTTATCTTTTTGATGAAAGATTGCTTCTTATAGGAGAAGATGGTGCTAATTTATTATCAAGAAGTAAAAATAATGCATTCTTCGCAGAAGGAAGATATTGGGTCAATAATCATGCTCATGTGTTGGATGCTACAGATAAAAACTTACTTGACTTTATCGCAATTGTTATCAACTCAATGAAACTGGACGATTATATTACGGGGTCAGCCCAACCCAAGTTGTCACAAGATAATTTGAATAAGATTCCAATTGTTTTACCTCCATTAGCTGAACAACAACGTATAATTGCAGAAATAAAAAAGTGGTTTACTTTAATTGACCAAATAGAACAAGACAAAGCCGATTTACAGACCACCATTGAACTAACAAAAAGCAAAATTCTCGACCTTGCCATTCACGGAAAGCTCATACCGCAAGATCCGAATGACGAGCCAGCCATTGAACTGTTGAAGCGCATAAATCCCGACTTCACACCTTGTGATAACGGGCATTATACACAGTTGCCTGAAGGATGGGCTATTTGTAAAATGAAACAGATTACAAGTATAACGAATGGGAAGTCTCAAAAAAATGTTGAAACACTTAACGGCATATATCCAATTTATGGTAGTGGCGGTGTTATAGGCAGAGCTAATCAGTATCTTTGCATCGCAGGTTCTACAATAATTGGAAGAAAAGGTACAATTAATAATCCTATATTCGTAGAGGAACATTTTTGGAACGTTGATACAGCTTTTGGCTTGAAGGCTAATGATGCTATACTTGATAAATATCTGTATTATTTCTGCTTATCATTTGATTTTAGCAAATTAGATAAAAGTACGGCTATGCCCAGTTTAACAAAAACATCTATTGGTAATGTTTTAATACCCATACCGCCATATAAAGAGCAAGAACGAATTGTGGCTAAAATAGATATGGTGCTTGATACGATGAATGAAATATTACGGGCTGTATAAACAATCCGTTTTTGTTCTGCCTTCGGTGGTATAGGTATCTCTTATTTTGAGTATTCAGAAATCCAATATCGTTTATGAGTGTAACCAGATTGATATGTGACACTCATAAACATTGCCACATAATCAATCTCAATATCACTGTGCATTTTTAGAATCTTCATTACTGATGATTTTACCTTGAAAGGAAAAACAACTAGTTTTGAATCTGTTGTAAAATCATCAAAGATTATACAAGGAAGATTTGAGCATATCCCTGTCGCTTCATTGGTGTAACCAATTATAAAAGACTTACCTGCTGTTAAGACTGGTATTGAGTAGGAATCATCATAAGCCGTTGAATTTATAATATAAGCAGTAGGTTGTTCATAATCTACAACTTATTCAAGCCTGCACATAGCCCATCCTTCAGACAACTTCTTATCATGTTCGATATATTCTCTTATATTGTTACTGTATTCATTATAAATCAATGTAGTATGGTAACAAAATTCAAAAATCATTTGGCAAAGACTAATCTCGCCAAGAACACCGTTACATCGTATGTGTGGACGGTACAGTATTTCCTCAATCATTATGGAGAAGTAAACAAGAAGAACCTCTTGGCATATAAGGGGTACTTGGTGGAGAACTTTAAGCCACAGACGGTGAACCTTCGGCTGCAAGGTATCAATAAGTATCTGGAGTTTACGAAACAAGAAAAACTAAAAGTGAAGTTCGTAAAAGTACAGCAAAAGAACTTCTTGGAAAATGTAATCAGCGATGCTGATTATAAATTTCTTAAAGCCCAACTTAAAGTAGATGGTTATGAGGAGTGGTATTTTATTGTGTGGTTTATGGCGGCTACAGGGGCACGTGTCAGCGAACTACTCCATATCAAAGCAGAACATATACAAATCGGGCATCTTGACCTATACAGCAAGGGAGGAAAGATACGCCGTTTGTATATCCCGAAGAACTTGAGCACGGAGGCTGCGAAATGGCTCAGAGAAATAGGACTTACTTCCGGCTACATCTTTCTGAATCGGTTTGGACAGCGCATTACTACTCGTGGAATAGCTTCTCAACTCAAACATTTTGCTGAAAAATACGGGATGAACAAAGAGGTGGTTTACCCTCATTCATTCCGTCACCGTTTCGCCAAAAACTTCCTTGACCGCTTTAACGACCTTGCTTTACTTGCCGACCTCATGGGGCATGAAAGCATAGAAACCACTCGTATCTATTTACGCCGCACTGCCAGCGAACAGCAGAAGATTGTGGATAAAGTGGTGAACTGGTAAAGTTACATTAGTCCTTAGAAGCGTTCTTGTTTACGCTTCTAAGGAATTTTGAATACCGTCAAAAATGGAGAATGTCTCTTCAATCTTGGCTACTATGCGCTGTTGCTCGGCAAGTGGAGGTAGGGGCAATATATATTGTTTTGCCTTTTCAATCGTAATGGTATCAACAGTTGTACCCTTTGAGTTATCATACATCTGTTTTAGCATATATTCGCTTCTCATGATGTGGTAAATATATTTCGTATTTATTTGATAGTCATTACACAAACAAAGTACACTTGCATCCTTGTAATAGAACTTATCAGACTCTTTTACAATGTAGCATTTGCCAATAGTACCAACGGCAGAAATCATAATATCTGACGCTTTGGGTACTGGAAATTTCTCCTTTAATGAGTTATAATGTTCCTCTGAAATATATAATTCATTATCTACAAGTCCATAAATAGACAGCTTGGCTATTTCACGTGCTCTATAAAATGGAACACCACTATGCTTCCAATCTGACTTCAAAATTCTTTTAGCTGATACGACATTAAATATTGACCCTAAATTTGTCGTTATCCACCCGCTCGGAACGTCAAACGTATAATGCCCGTTATCACAAGGTGTGAAGTCGGGATTTATACGTTTCAACAGTTCAATGGCAGGCTCGTCATTCGGGTCTTGTGGTACTAGCTTGCCATGAATGGCAAGGTCGAGGATTTTGCTTTTGGTTTGTTTGATGATGGTCTGTAAGTCGGCTTTGCCTTGTTCTATTTGGTCAATCAACTCAAATAATTTCTCTATTTCTGCAACAATGCGGTGTTGTTCGGCAAGGGGTGGTAATGCTATTTCCAAACTTCTAATCGTAGCCATTGATAGACTTGGCTGAGCCGTTGATTTTGATATACCCCGAACTCCTAATTGTCCTAAATCGCTCATAAGATAATAGAGCGCATATTTTAAATCAATTTTATTAGAGTAAGGTTCTATTTTAGCAACATTCGGAGCTAGATGACATCTTTTTAATGCCGGGAAAATACATGTATCACCAATACCAGCTCCAATAAATGTCATAAGTAAGCACTTCTTTGTAAGAGCGCTTCTTTCCAACTGTTGCGATAAAGCTTCTGATATAGCCTCATTGGTATTTTCAACAAAATATCCCATTCTTACATTTTGTGCTCTAACTATAGGCACTTCATTATTGCTGGAGATTGTATCTTTCGTGAGACAATCAGTATACTCAAATCCAGCAAGTTTAGTAACAAAAAACAGTTCTTCAATATTTGTCCACACCCACGAACTCGGCACTTCAAACGGCACATTCTCATAATGGGGCGTATCGGAAGACTTTGCAGACTTCTTACTCCGTTTAATTTTGCCTTCTTTTATCAGTCGTTCTTTTTCAGCCTTGATTCGTTCGAGCAGAACTGATGCTGGTTCATCGTTGGGATCTTGGGGTACAAGTTTTCCATGTATCGCAAGGTCGAGTATCTTTTGACGTAACGCTTTTGTATCCATCGTTATATTTCTGTTTGTAATTGTGCAGTTTTGGCTGCACAATTACTATTCATGTTCTTCCAGTTTCTTTAATTCCTCATTTTCTTCAAACTCTTCAATCCATTCCTTCACCTTAGCTTGCAATAAAGCCTTGTTGGGGAGATAGAGTTGATAAGCAGAAGCATAGATGTTAGCATCCTTAGGCAAGGTAAGTTCCACTAGTGCATCGTTCTTCTCCTTACACAGTAGAATACCAATTGTCGGCTTTTCAAAGTCTTGTTTGACATAGCGGTCGTAATAGTTGACATACATCTGCATCTGCCCAAGGTCTTGGTGAGTTAGTTTGTCTATCTTCAAATCTATAAGCACATAGCATTGTAGTAAACGATTGTAAAACACCAAGTCAACAAAGAAATGCTGCTCATCAAATGTGAACCTTTTCTGCCTTGCTTCAAATAGAAATCCTTTGCCAAGTTCTAATAGGAATTGCTGCATCTTGTTGATAATGGCATTCTCTAATTTAGACTCTGAATAAACTGCATCGGGTTTTAGACCAAGAAACTCTAATGTGATGGGATTCTTGATAATGTCTGATGGTTTCCCAATAGATTGTCCTTCCTTAGCCAACCGCATTACTTCATCTTTGTTACGGCTCAAAGCCAATCTCTCATAAAGACAGCTTCCTACTTGACGGCTGAGTTGTCTTTTAGACCATTGTTGTTGAGTACATTCTATTTCATAGAAACTGCGGGCATCCGGATTTTCCACCCTCATCAGTATAAGATAATGAGACCATGAGAGAGCGAATGTCGGCTCAGAGATACATTCCTCTGACTTCGGATAATCGGCTAACCACTGGTTAGCCTTTTGACTCGGCTTTGGACAACCACTGGTTAGCCCTTTAGAAAAAACAATATAAAACTGCCGTATATTCTTAAGAGTTGAATATGACCATCCATCTCCCAACCTATCAGTCAGACGTTTGGAGAGTTCTTTCAGCACCGCCTTTCCATATTCGGCTCTTGTTTCCCCCTTTTGCTCATATTCTACTATATATTGTCCGATATGGAACTTAGTATAAACCTCAGCTATATTGACGGCTGTTGCCACACGTTCCCTTGCCTGCGTGACAAGGTTAACAACCTTCAAGAACAGGTCGTTTATATATTTATCATTTGTGAAAATCTCTTTTCCCATAACTCAATTTTCTTCAATATTCGCAAGTAGCTTTTCAAGTTCAACCACAGCAGCACTTATCGTTTGGCTTTTATCCTTTATATCAGCCATCAGCTCTGCCAATGAACGGTTGTCCACCTCACCACCTTGCTTTATCCAAGTAATGTCAAGACTTGTTTTGTCTCTGGTAAGAATTTCATCTACAGGGTATTTACGCCAACGACCTTGCGGAGTATTTTCTGCATCGTATGTCTCTACTCGATTATTATAGCAAGAAACAAAATCATCCAAATGATGCCGTTCCAGTTTATTGGTGGCAAGCGTATGCTTTATATCTGTACGGTAGTCGTAAAACCATATTTCCTTGGTCGGTTGTCCTTTGCTGAAAAACAACACGTTGGCTTTTACGCCTTGGGCATAGAAAATACCTGTAGGTAAACGCAAGATAGTATGCAAATTAAAATCCTGCAATAAGCGTTTACGAATAGTCTCACCTGCTCCAGCCTCAAAGAGAACATTATCAGGAAGTACAACTGCTGCACGTCCTCCCGTTTTGAGCATAAGCATCATGTGCTGGAGGAAATTTAACTGGTTATTCTTGGTCTCTACATAAAAATCCGGGCGGTTAATATCCACCGATCCAGCCGGACGAGTTCCAAAAGGAGGATTGGCAAGAATCACATCTACAAGAGTTGACGGTTCTTTTTCCAAAGAATCCTCACAAACAATCGGACTACGGTCTGTACCAATACCATGCAAATAAAGATTCATGGAAGCAAGCGTCACCACTAAAGGCGTATTATCCACACCATGCAAAGCTTTGTCACGCAAGAAATCACGTTTTTCTTTACTTGCTGACTGACCTTTCATATAATCGTAAGCTGTAAGCAAGAATCCACCCGTTCCACAAGCCGGGTCACAAACCGTTTCCCCCATTTGCGGATTGATACAATCTACCACTGCCTGAATAAGTGGACGAGGAGTAAAATACTGTCCTGCCCCGCTTTTCTTGTCTTGTCCGTTCTTTTCAAGAATGCTTTCGTAGATAGCTCCTTTCACATCACCGTCCATAATGAGCCATTGCTCCTCATCAATCATGGTGATGACCTTTTTCAGATAAACAGGCTTGTCTATCTTGTTTTGCGCCTTCGTATAAATCGTACCTATCAGATTATCCTGCTCACTAAGCAATTTAAGGGTCTCTTCATATTGTTTTACCAAATCCAAGCCATCAAGTACTATCAAATCTGCCCACTGATAACCAGTTGGAATAGCCGACTCTTCTCCAAACATTTCTACATTTTCGGCATCCATCTTCAAGAATAAAAGATAGGTCAGTTGGGTAATATAATCAGTAAATCCAATTCCTTGTCCGGCAAGAGTGGTTGCCAGATTCCATACTTTTTTGGTGAGCGATTGCTCTGTTGTATTATTTGTTGCCATTTCTTTATGCTGCTTTTCTTAAAACTACAAATGTGTAAAGTGAATGAAGTGCCTCGTCTGCCTTCTGCATATTGCCAAACGCTCTAATCATTTGGGCTGCATGGGTAGCATCATCTTCACGAATATCTCTGATAGTACAAGCTCCGTTAGAAGCGATGTAATCCACAATACGACTGATAACCTCTCGCTGTTTGTCAGTTATTTCACGCTGGTTTTGCCCTAACCAAAGATTGAAAAACTGTTTAGAGGTAGTAACTACGCTATCCAATCGTTCGATTTGGTGGAAAGCAAAGCGCACAAGTTGTATGATATTGGTCAATGCATCGCTTTCTTCTTTGGTAATGGAACGCCTTACCACTTTAGGGTTAACTATGGCATAAGAGTTCCAGAGTTGTTTGGATGTAAAATGATTGTTTGCCATTTTAAGTCTGTTCTCCAAATCCTTTAGCATCGAATAGGTTATAGGCTCTCCCTCATTGTTGTAAATGATGCGCAGTGCCTCTATTTCGTCATAGTACTTTTTACAAAAATCTTCAAAAGCCTCTGTCGTATTTTTTGCTTCCTCAATGGAAAACCCTTTGGAGATAAGCGTATCTTCACCCGGCATCAATGTATTGACGAATCCGGCTGCAAGTATAAGAAGGTATTTCCGAGCATCTGCATGATTGGCAAGCGGAGCGACTAGCCCCTTACGTTCATTGTTAGGCTCATCAGTGCTTACAAACGGTGGAAGAATGCCTTTCTCCAGTGCATCGTATATTCTGGCAGAAAGTTCCTTCATGTCATCATGAGACAAACGGACAAACTCTTTCCGTTGCGGATCATCCGCCTTGTTGTATATTCGGGCAAGCGTTGCAGCAAGCCGTTTGAGATACTCGTCAGGAATATAGCCATGACTAATACGTTCTAATAGCTCCTTTAGAGTAATCGTCTTTGTTGTAGGAGCATCATCTATAGGTGCCACTGTTTGCGCATGTTCCGTCACGCCTACCGCATCAACCAAATAAAAACAATCCTTGCTGAATGCGTTCGGGGTAACATTGCGAAGTTGCTCATCACCAATAGTACGTACTCCACGCCCTTTCATCTGAATATACAAAGGCAATGACTCCACATCACGCATGAACATCACCACTTCCAGCGGCTTTACATCTGTTCCGGTGGCAACCAACGTACAGGTGACAGCAATACGGAAATCCTTGTCGTTACGGAATTGGCGTATCAGTTCGTTACTGTCGCCTGCCGAATAGGTAATTTTCTGAACAAAGCGGTCATCAGTCCGTCCAAACACCTCTTTAGCTATTTGTACGATATTTGTAGCATGAGCTTCATTGAGAGCAAAAATCAATGTTTTGGGCAAAAAGTCCATATTTGGTTCACGTTGCGGGTCATTAAACAATTCCGTATAAACCACATCCCGATAGGTCGAAAGGACTAACTTTATCTGTGCCGGATTGATAATACTCCGATTAAGTTCTTTATTTGTATAGATTTTGGTTTCCTTACTACTTACAATCTTAACCTCACCTGTATATCTTGTTTCTTCTTTAAATTTCTCACCCTCTAATATAGCCCCACCCGTTTCTGTGACTTGCGTTTTTATTCTATATACCCGACAATCCACATTCACGCCATCAACAATACTCTTTTCCAATGTGTAGTTAACAATGCAGTTATTATTGAAGAATGCCATTGTTTCAGGGATAGGAGTTGCGGTCAGACCAACCAATCTTGCCGTATCGAAATACTCCAGCACCTTGCGCCAGTTCCCATAAATGGAGCGATGGCACTCGTCTATGATAATCATATCAAAGTAGTCGTGCAGTAAGTTGGGATTAGGAGGCAAGGTTACTTCCTCTATAGGTTCATTCTCGTCATCATCATTATCCTCAATAGTTTCTCCTTTCAAGAATGAGAATAGACGTTGTATTGTAGAAATAACGACATTGCTATCAGAAGGAATAGAAGACGAGCGAAGGCGATTGACCGTAAAGATAGTATTGAAAGCCTCCCCATTCTCTGTCAGACGGAAAGTTCCAAATTCTCCTTCTGCTTGTTTTCCAAGATTATTTCGGTCTACAAGAAACAACACTCTACGCATTGGTGTATAAGAAAGCATCCGGTAGGCAGCAAGACAAGCAGTATATGTTTTACCCACACCGGTGGCAAGAACCATCAACGCCCGATTTTGCCCGGCACGGAAACTCTTTTCAAGTTCTGTTACCGCCTCATATTGGCAATCACGCAGCCCTTTCTTTTTCAATGTAGGGAGTCCGGCAAATGCATCTTCAATTCCCAGTCTCTTTACCAATTCATGTGGTGTAGGGATATTCATGATCTGCCTGAAACAAGAATCTTGTTCACGAAAATCACAGCAATATAGTTCCTTACCATTCGAAGTGAAGATAAAAGGCAATGGCTTTTGATATGCCTGATAGATATTCGGAACACTTCTTGCATATAAGGCTGCTTGCTCGCATACCTCTGAAGCAAAAGCATCCGTTTCTTCACGCTTAGCTTCAAGTACCCCTACTGCTTTTCCATTAATGAAAAGGAAATAATCTGCCTCAAGATTTCCTTTCAATAAACCTTCCCCTTACCCATTCATACACAATCGGCTCCTTTTTTATATAAACAGCCAGCTTTTCTCTTTCTGATTTTGCCAGATAATCAGGAGTGGTATAGGCAATACTTAAAACTGCACTGTCCGGTGAGAGTGTAGCTTTCAGAAGTTCCATATCAGCCTTCTCACGCAACAAAAGAAAATCTTCCTTCAAAGAATCAACAGGAAGATAAAATGCTTCAACCGATGGCAACTTCATATAATCCTGCTTAGGGAGTTCCTGCCACTGAGTGGAAAAGAAGCGTATCTCACTATCACAAGCGGATGCACACACTGTATTCACCATACATACGATTTTCACCGAATCATTCAATGGTAGCAATTTCATTTCCATACTGCTTTTTGAAGTCGTTTGCAGGTACAGATAATCATCTGTCAGCTTCTTCAGTTCTGTCGGCTGACCGAACCGGTTTTTTACTTCCGCTTTCATGTTACTGGCAAGAAAATCAATACAATC
>ENA-OPNW01000211-OPNW01000211.1-human-gut-metagenome-genome-assembly--contig:-NODE-211-length-42047-cov-89.825610_pt1 | contig 42047 bp, 49 predicted proteins | sample MGYA00241540_ERZ501777 | MGnify/ENA primary metagenome ERZ501777 (study PRJEB25962, sample SAMEA2042615) | human gut metagenome | biome: human gut; feature: human-associated habitat; material: faeces...
GCTTTCGGCTTATCGCTCAAACTGTTAAAACTCCCGGTCTTCGCAACGGGTGCCAAATTCAGCGGCACCAAAGCCACATCATCAGCATCAACGCTACCACTATTGGCCACGTAGCTTTCCTCTGACGGGAATAGGTGAATTTTCTTCACGCTCATTTTATTTCACCTCGCAAAATGTTTAAATGGTCTTCGTAACGGTCATAGTCGTCCGCCGTTGCCTCTACCTCTTTTTGATAGGTGTAAGGCTCAAATCCTCGGAGGTAGATTTCGGAGACCTGCACGTTTCTAAAGCCCCCACTGTAGACGCCTTCTATAGCTCTGATCTTCCAATATTTGTGCAAACCAACATCGGGAACATCGTTTTGCCCTTTTGTAACGGCTTTAATGTCAGTCCACGTGCTCCCGTTGTCGGAATATTGGAGGATGCCTTTGTTTAAGCTGTAGTAAGCCGGAACGATTTCTATCGACCTAACCCTAATTGCAACAGGGTTATACATTGTAATAGTCAGATAGTCTATACCTGCGCCGCTTCCGCAACGGTTGAAATATGATGTGCTTTGGTTTTTATCAAACGCCACATTTATTCCGTTATCGCCTCTGTCTCCAGTAGCGGCACAGGCGAACGTACTTCCCCCGAGTGTTCCCAATTCTGAAATCGCGGGGTTTTCCCACTCGCGTTCGTCACTGACGGTAATTGTCTTAAAATATTTTCGAGTAAAGCCGTTCGCGAAAACGCAGTCGCCTAGCGTCTTATCTTTCACGATATACACCGTTACCACCTCACTAATTCAATACCAGCCTGAATGACGACATTACCAGAGCTATCAGGTGTAATATCGTTCACACTAAGGACGACATTAGGCATGTCCGTAATCTGAGACACCGTATGCGTATGCGAGCTATTAGCCTTACTGGCAAGACCAGTCTGAAGCTCATTCTTAGTAGCAAGACCACTAAGATCTTGCGCAGGAGGAGTGCCAGTGATCTCGCTATACGCAATGCTGTCCTTAGACGCAAGGGCACCGAGTGTAGGCTTGTTCTTGATGAACGCCTTAGAGGTCGCACTGGTCTCAGCCCAGTCGCTATTGATTTGTCCGCTAGCCGCCTGCTCAGCATAACCTTTAGCGAGATCAGCTTGCTTCTTAGCTTCGACTTCAGAAGCCTTAGCGTTCGTCTCAGAGACCTTAGCGTTCCTCTCAGACACCTTAGCTTCATCAGCCTTTTGAGTAGCAATTACAGCATTGTCATAAGCATTCTTCTCAGATGTTTCAATATCGGTTTGGAGCTGTCGAGCCTCTTCAATGATTGCTTGGTTCTCCGTCTTGACGGCATCAGTATGCTTAGCCGCAGATACTGCAGTACCCGCAGAAGCCTTAGCGGTGACTTCAGACTCCTTAGCATTAACTTCAGAAGCCTTAGCGTTCGTCTCAGAGACCTTAGCGGCATCCCTAGCGGCTTCAGCCTTTAGCTTAGCCTGATAGGCACCCATAGCATCATCTTTGTAGAACTTAAGGGTGATTGCATCGTTGTCATCAATAGGATCCCCAACGTTGACAATACGTTTACCCTTAGCATCCCAATTTCCTTCCTTGTCTACAATGAGTGCGTCATTGATGATGTCTCTACCTTCTTCAGCAATATGAATAGTCTGAATGGTAGACACATCAAGGTCTTTAGCCTTGAGTACCGAAGCGTCCTTAAAGGACACGATACGGTCAGTAGCAGACGTATATCTGCGAATAATGATTTCAGTACCACTAGCGGGAGCTGTATTGAATCTAATGGTAGTCTTATCTACAAAGAAGTAGTCTTTAGTGGTGTCACCGTAGTCACCCCCAAGTTTCTCTCGGGAGTCTACGGTGACTTTCACAAACTTCTTTGCTAGATAATCAAAGGGCACATTGAAGTCTGTAGTAGACCCATTGCCCTGATAGTTAGCAATAGTAGAAGCCATTGTTTTAGTTATTGACCCTTATCGGATAGAGTGTTATAAAGACCCCACTTAAGGAATGGGATATTAGTAGAATTACGAATAGCTCTGACAGCTTTCTCTTTGTGATTCTCTAGTTGCTCATCGGTGAAGTTTTCATCACCTGTCATACGTGCCACATTAGCAGAGTACCCTGCAATGTCCATGAAAGACTTGATGGTAGAGTATGCAGGAGCCAAGTCTCTAAACCACTTGTCAGCATCAAAGCCTCCATACAGCTCATCCTTCTCTTTCTGAGAGGAGAAGCCTTCAGTGGTAGTCTTAACGTCAGGGTTCACACCTGCGGTGTTGAGAAGCAAAGATGGAAATGCAAAGACGCTAGAACGCATAACACCATTAATACCAGCCTGAAAAGCAGTGTCTAAAGTAAGCCCTTCTTCAGAATCATACTTTAGAGTCTTCTTAAGGTACTCCTTTCGTTGTTCCTCATCCATGCCTGCAGTATTAATAAGGGTGTTAGTCAGTGCGCCAACGGTACCCAATGCGGTAGACAAGAAGATACTATAGGCTTGTCCAAGTGCATCACCCTCAGCCATTCTACCTAGAATTTTCTTAAGTCTCTTATCGTAGGATCTAAGAGCGAACGTCTTGAACTGCAAGAGCAACTGCATGAACGGATTCTTTTGGGCACCCTCCCAAAGGAAAGTATCGCCCAAAGTGTTCTTCTGGATTACCTCATGAGCAACATAGTCGCCCATACGTCTAAGAGTCGCAAGAGCGGCAGGGTCCTTAGATAGGATAGCATCAAGGTTGTCAATAGTGATTTCCTTGTTCTTACCTACGGTAGTGGATTCCTTAAGGATCTTCAGCAGATTATCAAAGTTCTCCTGAGAGATCCCATTTCGTTGCATAAGCTCCTTATTAAGGAAGCCCTTCTTGGAAATAGACTTGTTATGAGCATACTGAATAAGCTCACCCAAGAACATACCTTGAGAAGCCTCAACGATAGAGTTCTCGGTATTCTGAATGAACTTAGTAAACGGAGAAGCCTGAGCAAGAGTATCGGTTGCCGCAACAAGAATAGACTTAGCCTTATCACCATTGAACCTACGTAGTTGCTTCTCAAAAGATTCCGTAGCAATGTCTCTAAGTAGACCAGTCTCTCTTACGGACATGCCAAAGATAAGAGACTGAGCCTGTCTAATCTCTGCATTGGTCATGCCATTCTTAGCCCAATTATCAAAAAGCTCTCTAACAAGAGGGACACCCTTAAAGAACTGCAGGGCACCATAGTGTTTAATAGCCTCACCCTGTTCAAAGAGATTAGCCATACCCATCATAGCATTCTTAGAGAAGAACGTAAGGTTTCTGATGACATCCGCCATAGCACCAAGCCAAGAGCTATTAACATCAGACATGCTATGGTGCTTGTTATAGATCATGTTGATAAGTTGTTCCTGAGCTTGTGCAAACTTCTTAGCGTCAACCCTACCACCTACGGCAGAATTAACCTCCTCAGACCACATCTTACCCAACATACTCTCAAAGTCACCCAAGTTCTCACACCCGTAACTAAGGAGGATATTGTCACCAATAACCTTGTTATGGTGCATACGGACAGCCTCAAGAGGATCCCTACGTAGCTTGTCAATAGACACCCCACTACGGGTAGCAACAGAGGTATCCCAAGGGATTCTAGTCACCTCAGGGTCGTACTTGATGTTTGCAATGTTACCGTCAGTGATAATAGCCCTGCCCATGGAAGTACCTTGGTCGATCCAACCAAGAGCATCCTCCCTAGCTTCTTTCTGCATCCATTCAAGCACGTCTACCCAGTCAGGCTCATCAGGTAGAGGTTCAAGATTATCCTCAAACTTCTCCTGCCTAACCATGTCCTGAGCCTTGTGCTGTTGCCTCTGGACTTCACTAACCTCTCGTTCCTTAGCTTTGATCTTATTTGCAGTTTCTTTCTCTACAGCTTCGATCTTCTCGATAATAGAGTCTCTATCCTTGACGAGTTTCTTCTCGAGTTCCTTAAGTCTCTCGGATTCTCTCTTCTGGATACCCTCTACTCTAGCTTCGTAGGATTCCTTCTTGCTTTCTAGGATATTCTTAAGTCTCTGCTCTTCTGCTTCGATAGCCTCAAGGAGAGCTTCCTTCTTAGCTTCTCTAGCCTTAAGAGCGTTCTCTTTGAGTTTCTTAGCTCTCTCTACAAGAGTAGTGCTTACGTACTTGTCGTACCTCTTCTGTGCGGCATTAGCTTGCCCTTCGGTCTCAGCCTTAGCCTTAGCCAACTCTTTCTTTAGTTCAGCTTCTTTTCTAAGACGCTCAATCTCTTTGTTGATTTCGGCATCAATGTCGGCATCGGAGGTTTTGTCGAGTTTATTGTACTCTTTCTCTAGCTCTTTGGTTTTCTTCTCAGATTTAGCCTTAGCTTCCTTAACAGCCTTATTGTAGTCAGCTTCAGCCTTCTCAAGGTCATTAGAGATATCCTCAGAGATCTTATTCTTAGCCTTATTGTAGGCAGGTTCTAGCTCATTGTATTTATCAGCTAGATTGTCACCTCTAGCGTCCCCTCTTTCTTGGATACGCTCAATACTTCTAGAGGCTTGAGCGGCCTTGTCAGAAATAATCTTATTGGAAGCCTTAGCTACCTTTTGGTACTTGATGTCCTTTTTCTTGTCTTGCTCGGCAATCTGTGCTTCCCTTTCAGCCTTGAGCTTATCGTAGACATTCTTCTTGTAGTAGTCAAGGATTCTCTGTCTTACTTCAGGCTTATGGACTGCGCCGTCAACAAGAGCGTGAGAAAGCTCATCAACAAGTCTCTCTACCTGAGGCCCTCTAGGGAGCTTAGGGTCAAACAAGTCACCAACCTTTCTAGGGTCGCTTACTCTTGGGACATAACCACCCCTCTGGCCAACCTTAGAGGTTTTCTGAAGGAAATCCTTAGTAGACTCTACGATCTTACTGAACTCTTCATTACCTACAAACTTGGAAGGGGTTACACCATTCTCAATAGCCTGACAAATAGCTAGATTGATTTCTGCATCATCATGTCCTAGCTTTCTGAGATTATTGAAGCTATCTCTATAGCCTGACTCAAAGTTCTCAAAGTCAATCTGAGCGGCTCTAAGTTTCTCCTCTACAGTCTGCCCTTGGAATCTAGTTGCATAGTGAACACCGTTCTCATCCACATAACCAGAACCACGATCTACAAAGACAGACTCACAGAACTTTCTAAAGTTAGTAGACTCAAGAGCCTGAAAGACACCCTTAGTAGACACAAGGGGGACTCTGCGTTCGATGTTGTCAAGAAGGTTGTTCAAAGACGTAGCGACCTTAGTGGAACCTCCAATACCATCAAAGACCTCAGAAGGAAGATCCTTACCTGCCTCCTGATATTCCCTGATGATGCTAGCTCTTCGTGCAGTGTCTCCCACATAATGACCTCCCTTGCCTAGGCCCTTGAATGCAAATTCAATACCTGCACCAAACATGGCACCAACAAGCATGTCTTCCATGAGGTCATGTTCTGCACCAGACACATAGGTATCAATCTGGTTAGACACAGCACCCAAAGCGGCACCTGTGAGCACCCTGCCTGCCATACCATACGCACCAAGCGCTGGAACATAAGACAAAGGATCCACAACCGCACCACCAATAGAGGAAGTGATCGAGGAGAACCAACCGGCTTTAGCTTCAGCCTCTCTATACTTGATTACTTCCTCATTGATATTAAGCCTTTCTTCGACATCCTCCATCGAAGTAGCGCCATTGAGTACAGCATAGTACCTATCCATATTGTACCCTACCTTGCCTAGGATTTCACCCCTTTGTTCATCCGTAGGGGCAAACTGTTCACCAAAGATGCTTCCGTCAGCAAAGGACATCCTAAGGTATGTAGGGACATAACCATGCTTCAAGCCGCCCGTAAAACCGACCTGAGGCTCATCCGATGTATCCTGAGAAGGGTCATAGACATAACGATTGTCAGCCCAACGCTTTGAGCGAAAACTGATACCGAGAAGTCTACTCCTAGTAGTATTGGCAAGAGCCACCTTTACAGCATCCTCATCAATAGGATCCTTGATAAAGGGCTTGATCTCCTTAGATGCCTCAGGCAAATCAAGGTTAGTAAATACAGGCTTCCTGTCAATCAAGGACTCCTCAGAAGTAGCCAAAGATTTCTCAAGAGGCTCCTGCTTAGGAGGCTCACTCGGATTAACGGTGGGGACAGGCTCATTTACCTTCTGTTCTCCCCACCTGTCATCATCACCGATGGTGTCAACGTAATTCCAAGTTTCCTTAGGGAGCTTTTTATAGTTACCCTTAAGGTAATTCTTCATTGCGGCAGTGCCACCATTGTACATAGCCAATGCCGCATATTGGTTGCCCTTAGCGTACTTAAGGTTATCCTTCATAATACGACCTGCAAGGTCGATGTTAAAGAAGGGATCCTTAAGGGTGCTAAGGTCGGTCACACCATAAGCCTTTGCAGTTTTAGGCATGATCTGACCAACACCCATAGCACCTGCACGAGACACAGCGTTAGGGTTAAATCGTGATTCTTGATACAGTTGTCGCCTGAATAAGGTATGGTTCAAGCCATATCTTTCAGCAGTATCCTTAATGATACTATCAAAGGGATGCTCCGTATTCTCGAAGTCACCCCAAGCACTACGTCTAGGATTCATTAGTCAGTTCCACTCTTTAGTTCAGAAAGTCTATCAAAGACAGTTGCATTCATTTTCTTTTCAAGCTCCTTAGCCTTTCTTTCAGCGGCCTTGTCAAGGGTACGTTGGATGTCCTCAGTCGTGTAGGACTTAACGTAGTTATACGTCCCCTTCTCATACACAACAAGTCTTCCAGACTCCTCGTTGTAATCTACAGAATACTTGGAGTCATCACCATAGTCGAACTCCTCTCTAAATAGCTCCTTAGCCATCTTAGGATCAGCATTGCCATAAGCTCTAGAGGTAAACACTCTAGCAGGGACACTAGTGCCTAGGAGAGTCACGTACTGATTTCTGTAGACATCCTTAGCCAACTCTACGGCTCTACTAGGAGACTCACCAGAGCCTACAAATCTACAAGCCATATTGTAGATGAAGTCCTTACCTGTTTGGTCAATCTCGGTACCGATAACCTTAGAAATCTCAGTTACACCAGTGTTTACCTTGATTCTAAGACCCTCAATCTTTGCTCTTCCCTTAGAGTCAGTCTTGAGTTTTTCAAAGCCTGCAGTTCTCTTTACAACATCTTCCCAAGACCTACCACCTTCCATTAGAAGAATAGCACCGTGGATAGATTCAGTGAAACCCTTGGTACTACCAGTGGCATACAAGAAAGCCTGAGGATCAGTACGGTACAGCTCAATCATCTGAGTGATCTCCTCAGGTGGCTCCTTAGGAATAGTCTCAGGCTTCATGCCGCTATTGAGATAGTCAGACGTAATGCCAGTCAGTTTCTCACTAGCCGCTTCAGCCTTGTCCTTGAAATAACGTCTTGCAGGGTTGTCCCTAAAGGGAACAGAAGAGTTCTTTGCAATCCCAATGGCACCCTCAGTAGTGATCTCCCCACTCTCAATCATAGCATCAAAGGCAACGCTTAGATCGTCTGAAGAGAGATCAGAAGAGTCACTACTCTTAAGCTCCTTTCCAAGCGAAGCGTCCTTTAGAAACTTCTTAGCTAGGTTTTTCTTGATAAGAGCCTTTTGTTCATTTTGGGCCTTTACAGCAGTGGCTCTCAAGGCACTTCTTTGGACTTCTCTAGCCCTGTCTACAGCCTTTTCGATGTCCTTTACTCTGTCCGTAAGGATGTTGCCATTAGCTTCCAGTTCACTGTTTCTAATGGCCTCAAGAACGGAAAGCTCTCCACTATCTGCTAGATTACTAAGGCCATTCTGATAGTCAAGGTAAGCCTTAGTGTCTCTCTTGTACCTATAGTCATAAGCCTTAATAAGGGAAGTCTTATAACCATCTTCGCCTAGGTATTCCCTAAGGGTTACGCCATTAGCAAACGGTAGATCCTTAGAGTCTGCAAGTTGCTGTAGCGTAAAGAAGCCTTCAGGACTGTTCTCAAGAGAACTGATGACACTAGTCCACAGTTTATTTTGATGCTCGGGATCAAGGAACCTACCAACGGTAAGGTCCATCTCACTAAGGGCACTGACAAGTGCTACAGCATCACCACCATTCTGGATGATTGCATGAACCTTAGCAGATTCGGTGATGAACATGTCCTGAACGTTAAACTTGTGTTCAACTTCTTTCTGACGTGTCATCATCTTGATGCGTTCTGCAGGGGAGTTAGCAAAGACACCCCTGTTAAAGAACACGTCATTAGAGCTATAACCAAACTGTTTGGCTACATCAGACACATTCTCACGCATGAACTTAAAGAACTCAGCGTCAACCTCTTCAGGAGCCTTTCCTTTAAATTCATTAGTGTCAACTCTTCGTTGAAAGTCCTCAGTGATGTACTGGAACAGCATCTGGCCATGAGACTCTTTAAGTCTAGCCATTGCAAGAGGGTCATCTTGGAAGGGCACAAGACCCTTGGTCATCTCCTCACGGTACTGTTCAAGAGAATGTGACTTAAGGTAATCATCAGCTAACTTATAGGACAACTCCTTCTTAGCTTCAAAACCACCTTTAATAGCCTTAGCTACATCCTTAAAGCATTCAAGCCAATTGTCTGCTTCTGGGATAGTTACATTATTTTCATTGATAGAAATTGTAGCAGGCTTAGCCGTACCTAGTTTATCCAAAGCAGAGTTGAAATATCTCCACTGCCCCCACTGATTGGCAATGGAGGAATTACCGTCTGAATTTTTATAAGCCATTAGTAAAAGTAACCTCCTCGTTCTCTAGGGGTAATGTTAGAGTTGTAATAGTTAGCCCATTGCTGTACGAAGTCAACATAGGGTTTGTACTGTTGGTAATTAGCCATTACGTTACCAAGGAAGCTACCACCAGTATTGGATGCAATAGACGCACTAGAGGATGCACCACTCATACCAATAGATGCAACTGCACCTGCCCCTCCAAGAGCCGCCAACGATCCAGTAGATGCACCTGCGGCCCCTGCACCACCACTGAGTGCACCTGTAGCAGTAGAAGCCGTAGCACCCCCAAGTGCACCACCAACGGCACTACCAATACCTGCAGTAGCGGCACCCATAGCGGCACCAGTGATCGCACCACTGAGGAACTGTTGGAAAGCCCTAGAGCCACCAATAAGGTTATTGTTGAGGTTATCCCTAGCTTGCTCAACGGATGCCTTAGTCTGAATATAAAGAGCGTCCTTCTGAAACCTTACATTCCACACATCATTAAGGTAGGCTTCCTTAGTTGCGGTCTCTTGTCTAAGAGTCTGTCCACTAATTGTCTGCTTGATCTTATCTTGAGATCTACCGTCAAGACCTGTCTCAGCAATAGCCGCTTCAATCTGTGAATTGCTCTGGTAGGCATTAAGAGACAAAGAAAACAACTCACCTAGTGCAGAGTCGTACATGGATCTTTCTTGCCTGTCAAGGGACGCCTGATTGTAGTTATAGTTTAGTTGCAGGTAGTGCATCTGCTTCTTGAAGGCTTTCACCATACTACGGTTCTGTTTAGAGATACCATGTAGAGAACTGCCACCACCAATTACTGCACCAACAGCGGCGCCAACACCGATTACGACACCACTCATTCTTTAATCAATTCCTTTCTATTAGTTGTTAATAGCATCCACTCCGGAGTAAACTCTTTCTCGCATTCCCTTAGGTCAACCTTATCAGTCCTAAAGCACATCGTAATGTGCGTGTCTTCAAGTGCCCTAAAGGCTTGCCTACGACCACCCTCAGCCTGAATGACGTTGTAACCCTTAAGCCTCCCTACAGTATTCCCTAGGGTAACATAACAATCCCCACTGACAATTACAGTAGTAGGGATCTTGATGTACGCACCAATAATAGCTACATCCTTAGGGATAAAACAGGTTCTGTAATACACCCCTTCATAAACAAAGTGTTCAATGGGGATTTCAACTTCATTACAGACACAACTCTCCATAGCATGAATTGCGATGTCGCAAAGCATGTTATTCTGCTCAGGAGTTAAGGGTTTCAACTTCATACGCTACTATTCCTTCTAATGTAAAGACCTTCCCAACCACCTGAAATCAGGTTAATAGGCTGGACATTGTCGGAGCAGACAGTAATGACTACTTCATCATTATTGTCTTGAATTGGGAACTTAAACTTACCCGTATAAACCTTGTTTGCCCCAAAGATAGTCGGAGATTCACCAAGGTTCCTACCAGTAAACCTATACTTAAAGTGCTTTTCCTTAAGGTCGTTATCAACCTTGCATTCAAATACACCAGACTTACTATAGTTCAACCAGAAGTACCTAAGCTGTAGCCTACCTTCAATCTCAGAGATAACACCTCCAGTATCCGTATTCCTCTTAATGGCCTGCTTAGAGAGAGTCACGCAGAATTTGTAGGTAAGACCCACAAACACCTCAACACCCCTCATGTCCCCTTGGATCCTAAAGACACCATTGGAATCCCAATCAGCAACCTCAGTAACGTAACCGTCCTTAGTGACAATGAAATACTTATGATCCTTAGTAGACGGGATAGCACCGTAGATATCATTAAGGGACACCTCAGTGTAATCCTCATAGTCACTGTACGTGTTGGACTGAGGAATTGTGTACTTCTTCTTACGATCCATAAAGAGCCTCGTAGGCTCATCAGAGAAGTCAACAGCATTACCTGTCAACAATGCTTTCTCTAGATACAGACCATTCGGAGAGTTAATAAGAAGATAAATCTCTGAGTCAACAAACTCCGCTAGAAGAACTTCAGAATTCTTGTTTGCAAATTCCCACTTGAACCAAGCCTGCTGTTCACTAGTGGCGTTAACAAGAATAAATTTATAACAGTATACGATATTAGGGGTAGTAGCGGAGATAGCCGTAACTACGTTCTCTGTGGTGTTCCCAGAGAGTCTAGTGATGCCCTTAGGAATGTACGTAGGCACATGTGCGGCTACGTCTTCAGCATCCTTAAGGTCAGCCACGTCCTGCAAGGAGTAGTAGCGCATCACAGAACAGTAGTTTACTCGATCATTAACAAAGAAGATCGAAGGGCCAATAGAGATAGGTTGAACATTCGTGTCATAGTCAAAGTTAGTGATCTGGTCACACTTGACACTCTTAGGGGTCATGACGCCATCACTAGACAACACAAACTGACCTTCACGGGAGAACAACATAAGCTCTCTCGCAAAGGGTACAGCATGAGTCAGAATGGCAACCTTATTAGAGGAAACCGAGACATCAATAGGGTCAGTGTCTGCAATAGCCGCAGAGGACTTAAACCAGAAATTAAAGAAGTCGTTGGTTGCACTAAGGATAATGGATTCATCAGCGATGACCCCTAGGCGGTTACGATAGAAAAAGATATCGTTAATCTTCCTGCCAATGAACGAAGGATCAGGGTTAGTGTCTTCATCACCAGAGCCTCTATCAACCCACGGGAGCTTCTTAAAGAGAAAACTTCCATCCTCCTGCCTAACAATAGCATGAGGCATATTCTTAGGGTTGATCTTAGTGGGGATCCTAGGTGCTACAGTTTCCTTCCACACCTTATGTTTGTCGTCCCACTTTACATAGAAGTCATCATCTTCGGAATTCTTTTCCCCAGACACCTGCATGATGTAACCATCAGGCGCAATCGGAGGTAGCTTATTAATAGCCGTAACCTTACCAATGTAGGCAATAGCGTTCTGGTTACCAAAGCCATCCTTAACAAGGACATTAGGAGGATCCCACCCAGACTTAGCTCGGATCGTAATAACAGAGTCACCAACTAGACCTACGTCATAGGAACTCATGCTTGCACTAGACCTAGAGTAACCCATAGACGCTCTACCACCAACCTGATTCAATAGGTCATCATAGGTGCCACCAACGTCAGGGTTGCCCCCATCAGGTTTCTTACCGGTTTTAAGAAGGGCATGCAATGCTCTTGCAATAAAGGCAGTAGTAGTCTGAACAGCCTGCTTAGCTTCACCACCATCAGGGGTAATAACGCCGCACATATACTTACCTTCGACATAAATGGCGTAAGTCTTAGCATACTGGGCATTCTTGATGTACACTAGAGCAGTATCCTTTTTACCCGCTGGGGACTCACCTTCTACAGCGTCTACCACCTTTTCAGTGTTCAAGACAAAGGTGTAGTCAGCAACAGTAACTGCCTTTAGTTTGCCCTTAGGATCACTAGTGGTAATGTACTGTTTTGACTCATTATCTTCAAACGTGCATGTCCTAGGCTCACCATTAAGATCAAAAATCTGATACTCCCCAGAGCCAATCTGGAGAATGTACTTTTCATGTTCGTCTCTATTGATTACATGGTACTTCTTCTTTGTAGCATCAACACGGTCAGACAAACGCTTGATTGCAAGAGTCGGAGGTCTCTTCTGTAGACCCTCAACTTCATTAGGAAACCCATTGACAAGCTCAGTTACCTGATCGGGAAATCTGATGATGTCAGGTTGCTGAGAGACACCACCTTTAAATGAGTGAATGCTTTGAGATACTAGAGGCATGCTTAGCTCCTCTGAGTCTGCTGACTAATGAACTGGTCATCATTGAGGATGTTATAGTTACCATCCGTCAGTTCATAGTCTACAATGTCTGCATAAGCCGCACTCTCCTCTAGCTGAAGATGTGCGTCGATGTCCGCAGAGGTAAGATACCTCATCTGAAAGACTCTACTGGCTCTAACAGTAATATACTTTCTGAAGACCTGAGGAAGCTCCTCAAAGGGAAGTTCCCTGACAAGTTCATCCAGAGTGATGCCTTCAGGGAACTCTAGATTCCCTGAATCAAGATCATAAAAATAGCCTTCTCTGCCCACGAACTTATAGCTAGTAGAGACAACCCTTAGGAAGTCTCTACCATAAGCAACTTTGTTAGTAAAAGAGTCAGGCTTCAAGGTAACACTGGTGAGAGTGTTAAAGCTATAACCCCTAGACTGGATCTCTTGACTGACAGCCTTAAGGATTCTTACAGCATTCAGCACATCCACATTAGCATCATCCTCAAGAGAATTAACAGGGCTAGAGCCTACGGATGACAAAATTTCATTTACTGCATCAAGTTCAGTGCTAGGAGTTACAATCATTATTCTTCCTTGTTGTTATTCTTTTCGACGGTTCTTCGAGGCTTAACAGGCTTTGCAGTTGCACTAAGGAGACCCAGTTCCTGAGCCTCCTCGGGGGTAAGCTGATACCCCCACTTGTGCACCTGACAGAAGTAAGTAGTCTCGTAAGCCTTCTTTACTTCTTCAATGGTCATCTATTAAACCTGAGCTTCCTTGACAAAGATACCAACGGCTTCAGGACGAAGACCACCGTGACCCATCGCGTACTTGGCAATGATCTGGTCAGCCTGATATTCGGCTCGACGAGCACGTTCCATAGCGAGATCCTTGAGCTTCACCGTACCAACAGCGGAACGATGGAAGACAATACCCTGAAGACCCGCAGTCTTGATATTCGTATTAAGAGCATGCTTACCATCAATACCATCATTCAGGAGGTGCGGAACTTCAATGACTTCAAAGCCACAAATCGTCTGGAGCTTGCCCGTGTTCGGATCAAAGAGGGCATGATAGTTAGCCGCATCAGGCATAAGAGCCTTCATGACAGCAGAGTAGCCTTCAGGCGTGAGAAGGCAATAGCGGTCACCCTGCGGGACGTAGTTCTTCGTCATCTGGGCACGAGCCGCAAGGAGACCCTCAAGGATCTTATTGCCATACGTAGCTTCCTGCGTAACATCAAGACCCGTAACAAACTCAAAGGCCTTACCCGTACCGAGAACCTTGTCGGCACCCGTACCATTGTCGGGAATATTGCCATCCTTGAACGTAGCGTCCTTAGCGGCCTCATTGGCAAGCTCATTGATAATAGCACAGTCAGCGCCCATAGCGAGAGCTTCACCAAGCTGACGGGAATACTCAACTCGAACGTCGTAATGGTTCATCGCATCGTCGATATCCGTGATAAGGCAGTCAGCCGTAAGGAGACCGTCAATGGCGATGACACGTTCATTGTGTTCCATCTTCTTACGCTGGTCATCAAGGGAGTTACCCGGAGCAAGATACTTAGCACGGGTACGACCCATCACAGCGAACGAAGCGGACTTACCATGAGAGATAGTACGCACCTGATGACGAGACATCATAACGGAGGTGCGAGCAAAAGCAGTCAGAACTTCACCCGTGAAGACCTTCATAAAGAGTGCATCACGATCGCCCGCAGATAGAGCCTGACCAGGATTGGAAATACCAGTAGCAGCCATTTTTAATTATTTTCCTTTTAAAATATATAAGATTTGTTGTTATAGATAAAATTAAACACTAGTGGCCCACATTCTCTGTTCGACCTGTCGGGTGTATTCAGGATCCCTGCCATAGCGCTTATCGCTCATAGCCTCGATCACTTCAGATTTGTTTGCAAACCCCTTAGGACGATTCACAGGAGCGGCCGTACCGCCATGAATAGACTTATTAGCGGTACCCATCTTGGAAGTCATCTTAGACTTCATGCCTTCAAGCATGAGGGAGACAGCTTCCAGATTATTGTTGTCGATTGCCCTGTTAAAGGAGTCAATCGTCTTCTGAGGGAGATTCTTGGATGCCCAATCGACAATACGATTGTACTCCTTAGTACCCCCTACGGAATCATAAACAGCTTCAGTGAAGCGAGATTCAAGAGCCTTTCGACTCTCAATGAAACCCTCGATAACCTCAGAAGGATAACCTGCCTTCTCAAGTTCAGCAACGGTCTCATCGGAGAGCTTGCCATGCTCCTGATATTCTCGGACAGCCTTATTGAAGTCAACACCCTTTTCCTTAAGGGAGGTCTTCACGGCATCAATAGCCTTTTCGTGCTTGTCTACTTCTTCTTGAAGATTCTCTTGATCTTCATTTCGATCATGAACAGCCACATCATCAGCGTGGCCTTCAGTTCCATTAGCTTGTTCTTCATTATGTTCTTCCCCCGACTTTTCGTTCTGAAGAAGGGGGTCTCCAATATCAGGGTCAACCTCAACCTGAGTCGTAGAAGACTCCATGATCTCGATTCCCTGTGCTTCAGCCTCCTCAGTAAGAGACTGAGGTTCATTAAAGTCAGTCATTAGTTATCCTTTAGTTATTCAGGTGCCTGCTGTGCTTCATTGACAGCCATCTGTGCACCTGCGTCAATACCCTGTTGCTTGGCATACTGTTCCATAGCGGCCTGTTGTTCTGCCTGAAGTTCCTCAGGAGTCTTCACTAGACCCGTAGCATCAATATGAGCCGCCGCAAAAATCCTAGTAGCAAGATTACCAACGTTGAGAGCCTGTAGAAACTCAGGGAACTGTTGCATCAACTGCAAAGCCTGAGCTAGATTATTAAGATCCTGTCCTCTACCAAGGGCGTCAATACCCGTGATGATGGAGGGCTCAATCTCTGCAATACTCTCGTCAACCACAGGGAGCAAACCCTGAGATTGCATCTGATTGTAGACACAGGCAACAAGAGGAAGCTGTAGCTCCTGAGACAGGAGAGAATAGACACCACCTAGGGTATCCTCAAGTTCACCTGCAACATACCTAATCTCTTCTGCGGTAACTCTGTCTCTACCCACAGCACCACTCTGTACTGCAGAGTTAAGAAGGAACGCATAAGACAAACGAGACTCAATCTGTTGAGCAGTAGTGAGTACCGTCTGCATGTCCATGCTCTTATTGAGTTGCATGGGAACAACGTCCTCCATACGACCTCTAACAAAAGCACCGTTCGCCGCCTTAGCCAAAGCCCTGATGTTAGTCTGACAAGCAGGAGACACGAGATAGAGAACCTTAGAGGCAATCATGGAGATATCCACAATGCTCTTAGAGAGATTCTCAAGGGAGATAAGGTCTCCAAGGTAGTCCTCAACAAAGGATCTACCGTAGTGTTCCCCGTCCTTCTTATTGAATCTAAGGGGAATCCAAGGGCTCTTGTTTGCAGGATAAGTCTGCTCACTACCTGCGACAGGTTCACCTTCAATCTCCTGATAGGATTCCCATTGATAGGTATCTCCACTAGCCACACGGTAAATGTGAGTATAGATGTCTACCTTTTCGTTGATAGTCGGTTCACCAGAATCAGGGAGAACAGACTGCATGGAATCAGGAAGACTCCCACGGGAAACAGTATCCTTAGCAACAATCTGAAGGACATTGCCGATAGTGTCTCTCTGAACAGCGTACTCACGAAGAGTATAGCACCTCATACCACCTTCAGCAGGAGGCAGGAACAGAAGTGCATTGCCTGCAATGATAAGTTGCTTAATAGCTTCAAACAGAGTCGGTCTAAGAGACTGAGACTCCATGTACTTAATCATCTGTTGTTCCATCATTGACAAACCGTATTCGATATTGTCCTTCAGCTGGTCGTCAGCAGACTCATTAAGAGCTACAGTCGACTCCGCGTCCAACCCCAGTCTAAAGAAAGGTTGATTAGGAGGCAACAGAGAAAGAAGAAGCTTAGAGGCAAGATTATTAAGACCCCTAGCACCCACAGAATTGTAAGGAGTGGAATAGTTAGTACCACCATCATCAGACTCCTTAGGAAAGAGCATAGGGATCGTGTAGGTTGCGCACTTCTCTGCTCTCTGCGTGTACGGGTCTCTGTCTGTCGTGAGTTTGTCATAAGTTGTCTTAGCTCCTTCAAGAGGGATATTTCCTGCGGTATGTTCACTAGTTGCCATTCCAACCGTCCCACCCATCATTCAATGATTGATTACCAACCATCATAACCCTCCATGTTAGACAAGGTTACGGCCTGCACCTGCAGACACATCAGCATTCCCTGCTTTCTTAATTCTAAGACCCTTCTTACCCTTACGAAGCTGAACCTTTTCGGTTTCTTCCTTCTTCTCAGCTTCACCCTCAGGGTTCGTAAGCTCAAGCTCAGGAGCAGGCGTAGGAGCCTCAGGGGCACTCTGACCACCGTTGCCTCTACCAGTCACCTTATGGACAACCTTCTTAAAGGCCTTCTTAACACCACTAAAAAGTCCCATTAAATTTCCTTATAAAAAGTTTTGTATGAAGAGTAACCCAAGTGTTTCTCATAGGTGTTCTCCAACATCTTGTTGTTGAGCGTGTTGGCGTTAGAGAAGGCCAGTAGTCTTACGTTAGTACATGCCCTATTTTCTAGAGCATAAGCCATTGCTCTAGACAAACCAAGACCCTTTTGGAAAGCTACAGTGCACTCTTCATTTAAAAATGTTACTCCCTCAGGTGCATACCAAGGTCTCCCCCTAGACACTAGGGATGCACCCGAGAGAGCATTTTCTTTGTTATAGAAAACAAGGACGATGAAGTCTTCAAATTCACCACTAATGACACCCTTAAGAAACTTACGCACTACCTTTACGTCAGCATATTTCTTAATGAAAGGGAGGGAGTCAGGGTCATCTTTGATGATCTTCGCACCCTTGTCGATGATCTGTTCTAGGATGTCACCATCATTAGGTTGCAAGACACCAATCCTAGACACGTTACTTAGGGATGTTAGTCCCTCTGCCAGAACCCACATAGTCAATCCTCAGGGCCTTCTTGCCCTTGTTCTTCTTGTGTTCCGCAGTTTCTTCAGCACCCATTTCAGGAGCCTCAGGTTCGAGTACAGGTTGCTCAATGGCAGGGGCCTGAACCTTAACCTCAGGAGCCTTAGGTTTACTAAAGAGTCCACCCATCAGTTATCTCCATTCTGTTTGTCGTGTTTATTTCTAAGGTAGGTAACAACCTGTTGAATACCTAGAAGAGTCTCATTACTCTTTTCATACCAAATCATCTTTCGAATATCAAAGATATCCTCAAGTCTCTCAATGAGATCCTTAGGAACATAAGGAAACTCTTCTTCTTCAACAACGTTGTTTTCTTCTTTGTTCATGTCTTCCTCCTACCTAGGACTATTGATTTAATTAAAAATAGCCCTAGTGGTATTAGTATTGATTAAAAGGGGTTGTACTTCTTGGGCAAACCCTCAGATTTACCTAAAGGGTAATCTTCATAGTGCAAGATTCTAGCCATAGTTGCCTCTCTAATGGCATCCTCTTCAGTAAGACCCTGAGACTTGAATGCTTTCAAGACCTCAGACCACCATTCAGAATCAGGGTGCCCATTAAGGAGCTTATTGGCTTTTACAGGGCCATAAGTGGGACACCCCTTATAGCCGTCTGTAACGTCCCCTACTAGGGTCTGATAACACAACCATTTCTTGGAGTCCTTCTCAGTAATGTTATGAAAGACATCATTACCGAAATCATAGAAGTAACCGGGGATTGTCTTGAAATCCTTGTCCATAGATACTGCGACACAAATATCTTTATAGACAGGACTAGTGCAGTAGATACCCACAACATCATCAGCTTCAAGATACTTGACTGTATGAGAAATGTAGGTTTCTTTAATCTTGTCTACAAGACCTTTGTAACAACAAGGTTTACGATTAGATCGCCTATTGGACTTATAGTCAGGATTGTAGTTTTTCCTAAAGTTATCCTCATCTGAGAAACAGAATACATAGGTAATCTCTTCACCAACAAAATGCTTATTCAACTTCTCATCAATAGCAATAAGCATGTCGGTAAAGTAATCCCATGCGTCATCTACTTCAGCATGACAAGTCCAAAGACCATCACCCCAGTCGATATCCTTCTGGACAGCAGAGGACGCCTTAAAAGCTAGGATATCACCGTCTACAAAAGCATATCTCATTATTCACAAGCCTTAAGAATAGCGTATGCCTTACAAGTGAGCCTCCAATAATTAGTGGCTTCATTATAGTAATTAATGGCCGTAATATGCCCCCTAGATGCCGCCTCAGCAATCAGCTTGGCATTCTCACGACAGAAGTCCGCCTGAAGTTTCGGATTGTTCTGATCAATATACTTAAGAAAACTAAGATACTTATTCATTTTCTTTCTGAGATCCCTCATAGTAAACACTCTCTTCTTCCCAATCAACTTCATAGCCAAGACGTTCAAGAATCTCGTAAAAGATTTCTTTGTCAGTCCAGTCTTCATAGAGTTTACAGGGATTTGGGATGTGCATAAACAGCAGTTTACCATTCAATCGAACTTCGGCACCACCTGCAGTCCCAAAAACAGGATCCGTCTTATAGAGCCACTTGATGTCAACAACGCTCTTTTTGTTGGTCTTACACAAAGCCATTACCTCCTTAGATTCATTCTTCTTAAGAACCCTTTCAATCTCTTCTACGGTCATAGGTCTACGAATCATAAGCTACTCCTTAGTGACAATCGAACCAGTTGGCACCAATCTTGCCTTCGGTGTCCAACTGGCAGTTAAACTTAAAGAACTCCTGAGTATGTCTCATGGATTCCTGTGCAATCCTTACGCAGTCCTCTGCGATTTCCCTTGTGCGACAGGCGATTTGGGTCTCATCATGCACCCACGCCATCATGGCAAAGTCTCCATCCCAACCATGCTTATAGCCTGCTTTACGCATATTCTCCTCAACAAGGCACACCCACTTCTTACAAATAAGGGCACCCGCAGACTGCAGGATAGTGTTCAGAGCCGAGTGAGGGCTTCGCACATAAACAAGGCGGCGATCAAGCCCAAGAATATGATGAGAAATATTAAGAGTAGGGCAATCAGGGTGGACACGCTTCTTCCATTTTACTTTTTGAGTGTTACCAATCCATTCAGAGGACTCCACAAGAGCCTTATCAATGGAACTACAGAGCTTCTTGTATGCAGGGACAGCCTTAAAGAATCTTTCCTTAAGGGCTTTGCCATCCTTAGCAGTTCCATTGATGACAGCCCCAAGTTTACCGTCACCACCACCATAGAGCATGCAGTAGATCATGGTCTTCGCTTGGTCTCTCGTAGGAAGTCCTGCCATCTTCTGATTATGGGTGTGAATGTCGCCCTCAAGGATTTCCTTTATATAAGCACCGTTGTCAAAAGGAAACAGGAAAGACCCAAAGCACCGAAGTTCCAAACCAGAAGCGTCGATGCCTGCCTCAAACCAGCCTTTAGGAACTGTGAACAAAGACCTGCACTCCTTACCGTATGGAGACCTTCCTGCAGGAACTTGTGCAACATTAGGATATGAATGTGTTGCACGACCAGTAACAGCACCATTAGGATTAACAGAACCGTGAATACGGTAGTACCCATCTTCATCTTCCTTCATAAGTTTAAGCCAAGCGTTGTCACCCTCAGCAAGCTGTGCGATACGCTTGTTAATCAGCAGGTACTCAAGGATCTTAGGTGTCAGAGGGATACCCATAGCAGACTGCAGGGTGTCTTCATCAACCTTAGGGGCACCAGTAGGTGTAACCTCAGTAGGCTCCCAACCTCTTTCCATAAGCACCTTAGCGATATGACTACGAGAGTTAGGGTTAAAGGTAACCTCCTCATACTGAGGATAAGGAACACCTGCTTTAATTCCTTTCTTAGCGTTATCTCGCTTGTAGATCTTGTCTCCCTTGTAGACAGTCCAAGAGCCTACCTCAGAGACAAGGCTTTCATAGATCTCCTGTCTCTTTGCAGAGAGTTCAGCATAGAGCTTTACTGCCGCATCTTTATCAAAGACAAACCCATTACGTTCCTGCTTAGCCATGACCCAAGCAATGTCATGCTCAAGCTGAATGGCCTTCAAAGGGTAACCCTTAGCCATCAGCTTATGGAACAACTTAAGGGTAACCACAACGTCCTGTTTGTTGTACTCATACATTTCAGGAGTGAACTTGTCCCATGCGTCCTCTTGTTCACCATAGGTGCCCTTCAGTTCACCCATACGGTAACCATAAGCCTTCAAGCTGTGGGAACCATAGAGAGCCTTAGGGAGCCTACCAGAACGCATAAGACCAACGTCAGTGTCCTTGATGTTCGCATAGATCAAACGAGCAAGTACAAGAGTGTCAATACAGACATCTCGAACATCAAATGCAAACCTCTCCCCCTTGAGCTTCTTAAGAGCAGGGATGTCGAATTTGCAGATGTTGTGACCAACGATATTGTAGCCACTAGTACCATACTTATTCAGGGCATCGAAGAACTCATCAAGATCAGTGTAACCAGTGTACAAATCAGTGTAGGAGTCATACAACCAACCACACCAAAACCTCTTGGTCGTATCAAGCAACCCATCAGTTTCAATATCGAATACAATAAATTTGTCTTTAATTGTCAGCATTTTCTATTCCTTAAATAGCCTTGCTTATTTCTTAAATAGCTTTGCTAAAAAGATCCTACAGGAACACCATAAGGGAAGCTACTGTAATAGAGAGCACCCACATTGCAATCACGTAGATCTTGAATACCAGACAGCTGAGGTCTCTGTACTCATCAGAATACTCATGCTCAGAGGCTAGAAGCACAGGCGCTATAGGAAGTAACAGGATAATCCAAAAGCATGAGAGAGCACGATCCGTAAGAGACATGTCCTTGTCGTAATACCAGAAAGTAAGTGGGTAAATAAACTCTTTAAAACTCATTTTCTTTATCCTCAAAGGGACACTCAGTGTCTGCCTCATAGTCAGAGAGCCTACCAGTGTCCTGATCGTAGTAAAGGTAACCACTGATACCAGTGTCACCACTAAAGCGATTCTTAAGGACTCTGAGAGTCAACACATTAGGATTGTCACCCTGTTGGTTTCTCTCAAGACCAATCACCATGTCAGAGAGCTGTGCAATAGCTCCAGACCCTCTAAGTTGACTCAAGGACACCTGTGCACCCTCTTCATGTCCCTTCTTCTCAGGACGCTTAAGATGAGACACTACAAACATGGTAGCTCCAGTCTCTTCCACGAGGGAACGAAGGTTAGTCATGAGTTTGTCAATAGCCTTACGTTCACCACCATCCTCATCAGTGTCCATACCAGAGACCACAATGGAGATATGGTCAAGGAAGATACGCTTACAACCGAGGGACACAATCATATACCTGAGCTTACTAAGCAGATTGCCTGAATCAAGAGACCCAAAGTGGTCGTACAGGAAGAAATTCCCGTTTCCAATAGTCTCCGCAAAAGCTCGGCTTCGTTCATCTTCATCTGTACCCTCAGGGTCGAGTATGAGTCGCTTGTTAAGATGAATCGACATGAGTTCCATCCCAGTTTTGCGAGTAGATTCTTCAAGAGCAACAATTCCGCATAGTTCTCCCCTGTGAACACCAAAGTAGTATTCGAGTTCTCTGAGTATTGTGGACTTTCCCATACCACTTCCACTTGTGAAGACATACAGTTCACCATGTCTAGCTCCTTTAGTTTTGTTCTGAAGAGCAACCCAAGGGTACTCCACAGAATCCTTAAGGTCATCAATGTCGGTTACGCACTTCTCATACAAGTCCGTACCAGCAACAATCCCATCAGGTCTATAAGGCTTGGCATTCCAAACAGCCTGAATAACATCACTGCCTTTGCCCTCAAGTAGGCACTCATTGGGATCTTTCAAAGGAAGGTTAGCAATGAACGCCTTACCTGCAGGCAACACCTTGGCACACTCTTCACAAGCCTTACGACCAGGTTCATCCATGTCAAACATGAGAACCACTTCTTCAAACTTGTCAAGGTACTCAAGGTTATCTTCAATAGCCTTCTTAGCCGCTTGAGCCCCATTAGGGATGCTCACAACAGGCCACTTGTTAGACTGAAGCTGACTCACAGTAAGGCAGTCAATCTCGCCCTCGGTGATCACAATCTTCTTACCAGAAGACCACAACTGAGAACCAAAGAGTCGATTAGAGATCTTGCCAAGGACTGCAAAAGTCTTATCAGGAAACCTAAGTTTCTGACCTACGATGTTACCGTTGTCATCATAGTAGTTGGCTACTTGACAGGGAGTTCCCTTGTAGTAACCCACCATATACTTGAACTTAGAACAGGTGTCCTGACTGATCTTCCTTGCAGTCAGGTAAGACACATCAAGATCATCAAGAGGAATACATTCCTTACACATAGCACTCTCCTTTTTCTTCTGGATTACTTCCCCATCAGCTCTAAAATACGAATTACAAGAAAAACAATACCTATGGCCATCACTAAAGACTCCACAGGCGTCAGAGGAGCCACACTTAGGACAAGGTTCATGATAAAGAAACGTACCCTCTTGATTCATCTTTTAATAACCCAATTTAAAACGAAGGCTCTCCCAACCGTACAGGTTTCTATGGTACCGCATGTCTCCTGCCCAAATACAGGGGTGCTCCATGGGTGACATATGACCTGCGTCAAGGAGCCTTCGTGCCAGCTTCTTGTCCTTGCGTTCGTCAGGACAAGAGCCGTCATGGTTGTTGTAAGACACTCTCGCACAGCGTGCAGAGGAAATAAGCATGAGATCGTTAATGACGACTTCAGAAGAACTAAACGATTCCATGCAGTGTCTGTCTACTTCCTCTTGGGTGATAAAGGGAAGACTAACATACTTCCCACAAATATGGTAGACACTAATGATAGTATTGCCTACCTTGTCCATCTCACCCTTAATGGCCCTTGCAAGATCCTGCATCTCAGGCTGTGCATCACTGGCAAGCCTAAGATGCAGGAAGTTCTCCCATTCAGTAGCAGTAACAATCACGTTAATGTACTGGAAGGGTTCAAGGATTCTATTGACGTGTTGCTTATGGACACCAAGAGCAACCATGGATTCCGCAACAGCTACTGCATTGTCTACAGCTTTAAGCCATAGATCCTTAAAAGACTCATAGGTATCCTCAGAAGCCTCAACAGTACCAACCATGCCAGATTGATTCATGTATACGTGAGAAGGGATAAAGGGGTCATTGCGCACCTGTTGGATAACCTTAGCTACAGGGATTGCACGGGAACTACTAGCATTTCGACTGAAGACCCTGTGAGTCATGAATTCACTATGGATCATCCTAGGATACCTAAGGACGAACGTATAGAGATTATCCTGATGGCAGATGCAAAGGGCTTCACTAGATCCAACTTTAGTAGTCATTATCTTCCTCATCATAGTCGTCGTCTTCATCCTCGTCGTCTTCTTCATCAAGGGACTCAAGATATTCCTGGTACTCGTCTTCCCAACGAGCTTCCCAATCAGATTCCATTCGATCAAGTTCCTTCTGAGTCTGCATAATTGCCTCTCTTTTAAAAAAATAAATGGTACCCTAGGAGGGAATCGAACCCTCACGAGCCTTGCTTCTCCACTGATTCTAATTCAGTTGCGTATACCATTTCGCCACTAGGGTATTTTTCTGTGGGGTAACCGTTGCCCCTTCGGATCTATTTCGGTAGACATCCTATTCGGGAGCTACCCGACCTCCTAAGAGCCGCAGGACTTCCTCACTTCTCCTATGATGAGAGGAGTACAATCAAACAGCGTATTTGGTCTCTCCTACAGGATTCGAACCTGTGACCGTATGCTTAGAAGGCATATGCTCTATCCAACTGAGCTAAGGAGAGTTTTGTTCTTTGTGAATGTTGATTATTGCTTCAAGTCGTCTATTGGTGTCTCTGAGTATCTTAACACCTTCCCCGTGTAGTTCTGCACCTTCTGACAGTAGGTTTCTACACTGGATGATTGACTCTGCATAAGCTCTATCGGTATGTTGCATGATGGCTTTGTTTCCTGCATTGATGTTGTACTGCAGGCGGTTAATCCGCTTATCAATAGCAGATTGCACAGCATCAGCGGTAGCCATGTCTTTAAGAAGTAAGTTAATCGTCGCATCCTTTCTTTCCTGTAGAGACTTTAGTTCCGTTAAGTGAGTCCGTTGTTCCTCTAGGAGAATCTCTTGATTTCTTTTTTCCTCAATAGATTCACCTAGAGCCAGTCCTAGAATGAATGCAAGGATAACCATAAGAGCTTTCACATACTGCATACTCTCTCCCTAGGAGTATTGATTTTATTCAATACGGACAACATCCCCTTCTTCAGGGTCTCCATTAAAGTCCTTAAAGACACCCTTGGAGAAGACTACCTTACTCCAGAACGCCTCAGTATTTTCATACCTAGCAAACTTAGCGCCCTTATACCATCCCTTAACATCAAAGCAAGGGCAGTCTTTGTTGACGCCTGCAAAATCTCTGTGACCAAGCACAACGACTTCATCTTTATAGTAACCTCTAAGGTAATCCAGTAGACACTTAAGAGACTCCTTCTGCTCCTCTGTAAAGTTGTCTACAGACTTGCCCTTAGCATCCACACCACCAATGAGGCAGATACCAACAGAACAGCTGTTGTAACCCTTTACATGGGAACCAATGGCCTCTAGGGGCCTGCCTCTCTGGATGGTACCGTCAGTAAGAATTACAAAATGATAACCGATACCCAACCACCCCTGCTGTCTGTGCATCTGGTCAATGGTTTTCCACGTAAAAGATGGCACATTCTGAGTGGCAGAGCAGTGAACGACAAGATATTTAGTAGTCTCTCTATTCTTATAAGAGACAAAAGATTTATGCTCCTCAATCTTTGGAGCCTTGAAAGAAACCATATTTTAATTAACCTTTATTAAGAAGAATCCCTTCAGGGATTACCTTGGGATCCTCTTTAATCCATTCAAGGGGGATTGTTTTGTCGGAATATTTGATCCCATTCTTTTCACAAAAGGACGCATAAGTTGTTTTGCTTCCTTTGTAAATAGGGGTTTTGGATCTGCTAAAGACAAAGCGAATGTCCAACTCGGGGTGTTGAGCCTTAATTAAAATATGTTTCTTCCTATCTTCAGAATCCCATACACCTTTAGTTTCTATGAGAATCCCATTAGGCAAAACGAAGTCAGGAGTATATTTGTGCTTACTTTCGGGCACAATATACTCCAAATACTTCTCCTCATAATGAGGCTCAATACCGAAGGCCCTGAGGGAGTCTGAGACTTTCTCCTCAAGACCACTTCGGTAAGTTCCCCTGTTGTGCATCCTCTTTTTACTATAGGCCGCACTACGGGTAGTCATTTATTACTCTTCATGCTCCTTAAGCAGGTTTCTACGAGAGGGGAGCATAACCCTACATCCTTCATGAACCTCATCTTCATAAATGTCATACTCATAAGAGCCAAAAACTCGAATGAAGTATTTATTTTCACTATCGCTCCAATCGAACAGGATTTGTCCAATCATAAGGTCGGGACGGCAGAAGCACTCTGCAGATTGACCATCAGGATCAAACATGACAAGGACACAGGCACCACCAACACCACTAAGATCCTTGCTAAGAAACTCCTCAATGCTGTAAGGCTTATCGTACTCGACTACTTCAGAATCTTCAAAGATAAGATCCTCAACATTGACATCGAACGTAAACGAGTAGGGCATCACTTCATAGATGAACCTAGCGTCATAGTAGGCGGTGTTGCTCTTGAAGTGCCGCTTGTCACCAGAGATGGAGCAATAGAAGCCTCTTGGTTCCTTACCTTCCTTTTCAATGTACCAGTTGTAATGCTCAATTGCGGACTCAAGAGCCTTTTCAAGGCCTTCGTCAGTAAGGAGGAGGCCAAGCCCCTCACGCAGTTTAGGGCCGAAAGTAAACTTAGTCATTTAGAAATCTCCGGGGACATCGTTATCAATATCTTCAAAGCTCTTAGAGGAATCCTCAGGCTCCTCACCGTTATAACCCTCTTCTTCTTCAAAGCCATAAGAGGACGCAGAGGCATCACCGAACTCATTCAGAGAGATAACCTGAACTGCAAGGAGTCGCAGGGAAAGCCCACAGGTACGCGTAGAAGGCATGTAGTACGGGTTGGCAGTGAAGGACACCTTGATGACACTGTCTCGACCGATGTTGACATCAATGGGCTTCCCCTTAGAGTCAAACTGTCGGATCTTGACGGGAATCTTGGAACCGTCCTTCTTCGTGATGACCGCCTTCTGCTTGAACTTCATCACAATGCGGCCTTCTTCATCCTTTTCATAGATGTCCTGAGTCACCACCTTGCGACCCTTCGAGATCGCATACAGGACATCGTCGTCATTCTCATAGAAGTCCTCAAGGATTGCTTCGAGCTTAGACACGAGAGCGTTAGTCTTCTCGTCATCTTCCATGACAAGATTAACCTTGTAGTCACCCTCGGGATTGAACTTCGTGTCAGGAGTCTTAATAGAGGGATACTGTGCGAGACCCTTGGGGGTCGTGAAACGATTGTTGTTGCTAGACATTAATTACTTCCTTGTTTGTTTAACCTAGGGAGGCTTGGTTACTCTCCCTAGGAGTATGGATTTTATTAGTTTAACCTAGGGAGGCTTGGTTACTCTCCCTAGGAGTATGGATTTTATTAGTTGGGGTTAGCTAAAGGCGTACATGGACTCCTTGACTCGCTCAAGATCAAGGTTTCCCTTAGAGGGAATCTCAGGGAGCTTGTCGACCATCTTAGGAGACAAAAGGTTTTCAATGTGGTCATGAAGATCCTGCAGTACATCATTCTTGCTGTAGGTATCTACAAACACTTCCCTAACGGTCGTGAACATGATGTCACCATGTCCTGCAGGTGCCCCATAGGAGTCATGAATCATCGCAAAGGACTTAACCCCCTTGTCGACACAAGAGCACACCGTAAGCATCAAATGGGACGCATCCATGCTATGGACATAGTTGGGTGCAATACCCTGCTTCTGCTTTCGGGTGTCAATCTCGGGGGTACTTTCGTACACCACGGGGTTGATAGAGGCACCTTCCTCAATCTGGCTGTCTTCCTTGAACGGCTCCTTGACTCGAATGGTTCCAGTAGTAAACGTCCTGAGTTGCTTGAGCACAACTTTGTTGTACTTCTGTTTTACAGGGAATCCTGCAGGGGTAATCCAATAGGTAGGCAGACTTTGACCGTTAATGTCCTTGTCCTGAGCGAGGAGGCCACTTGCAACCTGTAGCCAACCCATAGCCTCCACAGCTTTCACTACGACCCCTTGCAGGGCTTCCCAGATCAATCCAGCCATATACCTAGCGGACTGGCTAGGGCGACTGAAGGCCGTGGGATTCTTTGAAAGAGCGGGGTAAATAGTGTCTTCCAAAACCTGTTCGGCAAAGCCAAATTTACTAGAGCCATAGCAAAGCGTCATGGTGCTACGCTTAGTCACCTTACGGGTAACTCCGTGCTTGAGCCATTCCGTGGCCATACTGCGGGTGCCCTTCTTCAGGTAATCGTCACCGTCTTCAGTTTTAGCCATGGTGTCGTCGGTACCATTGTCATAGTCCTTTTTAAGGAGTTCGGTGACCTTGATAGCGACAATGCCATAGATGTCATGAACATGATCGTCAGGCATGAGGTTGACAGCTTCCCCACCGACTTCATCCCTTAGCATCGCAGAAAAATGCTGTAAGCCAGAGCAGGAGCCATCAAAGGCAATCGGGAGGTGAGACACGTAAGAGTCACCCTTATCCAGATAGTCCGCCCACTCAAAGCAGAATGCAAGGAATTCCCAAGGTGAATCCGTCTCAGTCCATCGGAGATCCTGCAAGGGATCCTTGGCAATAGACAGAATCATGTCGGTGTTCTCATAGACCCAAGCAATACGCTCTTCAAAGGGTTTCTTGTCAAGGCCGTAGCAGTTAGCACCCTGAAAGGCCAGCCAAGTATGCCCATTCTCACCAAGAGGCACCCCCTCGGCAAACTCGAGTAGCGACTTAGTAAAGTCGTTGCCTTGAGGGCTCAACTGGGTCAAGGGATAGACACGACCACGGAAATCAAGATTGTGGGGGAAATAAATTTCCATGTCGTCCTTGTAGGTGTTTGCCAGTGCTAGGACACCATTGACAAGATAACGCTTGCTCTTACGCTTATTGTCGTCTTGATAGTAGTGCACCATAGCACTTCGCCAATCACGATGGACCTCCTCGCTAGTGTCTGCCTCTGCAGGCCTCATAGGAGGCTCCGCAGGGATCGCAGAGGGCATCTCAAGGCCCTCAGGAATGTGAGCCCATGAGCACACCTCATTGGCCACGTCGAGCACTCTACGATTGATCCTCCAAGCCGTAGACTGGATGGCATTGACGGCCTTATACACGTTAGGCATGTCAACCTCATCGTAGAGCTGTGCACACTCCTTAGAGGGCATTCTAACAAGCTGTATGGGTTTCTTAAGGTTGATCAGGTAACCACCATCAAAAGGGGTAGTCCACGACTTAGGAGGGATCACCATGGGCCGATTTTGGAACATGAGACTAGCCGTTTCCTTATCCTCGTGTTCCAAATACGTCAACACGTCAGGGTCAAGACAGAAAATGTAATGTACGTTTTTGTTGTCACTCATGGTTTTCTCAAGGGCGCCTAAGCCAGTAGACACGATGAAAATATCTACCAACTTAAGACCTACTTGCACTCTATTAGCGTTACCCCACTTGTTCCATCTCTTGAGTCTCTTTTCGTCTGCAAGGATTTTTTCTTTGTTTTCAACATAGCGCTTTTTGAACTGCATGGAAATACGCTTATCAAGCCCTGCATTGAACCTGCTAAGCTCTTTCTTGTCCATGGTTGCAACTACCATCTTGAATCGAAGTTCATCCTCAATAGCTTCACCAATTGCAGAGGACAATTTGGTTAAAGACACGATTCCAAGGGAATTTTCAATGATGGTTCTAATTGCAATGAACGCGATTTCTTCGGTCGACAGAGCCCGAATGAGGGATGCCATCACGTGACGCTTACCGGGCTTTCCAGTATCAACATCCTTAAACCACTTGTCAAGGGCCTTAGTCATGACAGGGATGGCTTCACTGATCAAGACACGACTTGCACCCATATTACCAATAGTACCGCTTTCAATGGCCTTATTACGCTTAGACATGAAAGCATTGAAGGCATTTTCCTTGCTTTCAAGTTCTAATTCAATTTCCCTGTCTACACGGGCTTTGCCGTATTTAAGACAAAGCTCATCGTATTCATTTTCACCATCAATTCTAAAACTATTCAATTTATCATAAGACATAGGGGGTACCTTTATGTTATATCTATAGATCTTTTATATTCTCTTATATAGGGTTATATAGGTGATGATGTAGGATATTACCCATAGTTAAACTATAGACTCCCATGGTTTCCTTTAGATTTCCTTAGGAGTCTATAGCCTCTTTCACCCTCTCCCTAGGAGTATGGATTTTATTAAATCCTCGTGTCTCCTCTAATCATTGATTTTACCTTTTTCGATGTACTCACCGTTGACCTCGATGGTACCGAATTCCTCGAAAGTAAACAGCCAGTCAGAGTATGTCAGGTATTTGTTTCTGTCTTTCTCTGCGGATTCCCCTGCTTTGCGTCCTGCTCTGAACGCGTATTTGATCATATTGCCCTTTAGGAATCCAATGAATTCCTCATGAGATAATACATTGAGCATCAATTCAATAGGCTGGACAGCTCCCATATAATGGGTACTGGTTTCAGGCTTTCCACTGTTAATTTCTTCCATTTTGTCCCCTTTTAGTAATAGATTCCCATAAGTTTGCAAATAAAGACAAACAAGGGGAAAATTCCAAGAATGATTGCAATTCCAATGAATACAATCAGGTATTCTTTAAGATTAAGCATTCTTTTCAATCTCCTTAATGTGGTTATTCCACATTGACAGGATTGCATTCATAACACTGCCGTTCATAGATGCCACACCGATGAGATCCATAGCCCCTTTCTTGAACTTGTAGAGCTTGCCTTCTACATTTTCACCACCTGAATATTTACCGGTGAAAGTGTAGGTAGACTTGCAGTCCGTAAAGGTGACGAAGTATGCACCCTCCTTCCAACGATAAAAGAGAATAGAGGATATGTCAGAGCGTTCGATGACGGTGGTGGTGCGAGTATACATGATGTCTCCTTTGCTAGCTTGCTAGCCTCTGGACGCTCCTAGGTGCCTTAATTTGGCTCCTAGGGGCATTCCTTTAGTTTTTTGCCGTGGTTGCTAGGACACTAGCTTTGCTTGATGGATTTGGATAGCCTTTCGAGCTTTGCCCTTGTGGGCACCATGGATACCAAAGACAACGATTGCCTCCCTATCCTTTGCACACAACCTACAGCCCTTGCAGGTGATGCCTTCTCGTGTCTGTGCGGGGCACTGGACAGCGGTGAGACCATGAACTTCTCTGAGTAGCCGAATGTCATCCTTGGGGTTGACGCTGGTCAACACAGTGTTAAAGCCCTTTGCTTTAGCAATGCGAGCTTCAAGGACAGAGTCCGTGGACACATTGACAGTCATGACACCTTTCATACTGTTGATTACGTACTTATCCCCTTCTGTCAGCTCGCAATGGGTATATGTGAACCCCTTGACTACCTTACCGAAATTCCCTGAGTAGACAGCGTTCACACGAATGATCGCATTAGCAATATCAAGGAATTCATGGGTATTGAAGTTGTTAGTATTCCTTACCGCAAGATCTCCTGCGATGTTGTGACGAAACAGCAATTCGTTTTCGGGCTCCTTGATGTGCTCAATGACACCTCCAAGCATGGCGAGCGTCAGGTCATCTTGAGAAGACACGAAACGCTTGTCGGACTCATCGTCTGCCCTCTCCCATGTCTTGACCGTTCGGATGCCCTCTGCGTAGCATCCAGAGCCCTTAAGCGGGCACCTGTTTGGGCATGAGCTCTTTGAGGAGTACGACTGCATTATGTCTCCTGTCTTGGCGTTTTCGGAGGACTTGAGAAAGATCATTTTCATGGCGGGGATTCCTTTCATTGGGGTTATTAGGCTAGCCAGATACGGACACACTCAGCATAGGTGCCCGTGATCTCGTCTTTACAGAAGACAGGGTTAATCGTCCCGTCTTCCTCTTCGTCGACGATGATGGAGCGTCCTTGCACTACATCCTCATCAAACTGGGCGACCATAGCGGCCTCTCCGCAACTCTCAGGGGCATCCAAGGGAATGATACCCGTGTAGTCCCCATTGATGAGAGCAGGCAGTGCCCATTCGGCGACCATGTAGGACGGGCATGCGTCCATCATCTTTCGAACCTGTGCATTCATCTCAATACTCCTTGCTAGGTTGCTAGCACAGCTAGCTGTTACTAGCCTTGTGAAGGCTAGAGGGCTACTATGGGCACCCTCTAGCCCCTTATGGTTTAGCAGAAGGCAAGCTCCTTGTATTTCTTGGAAAGCTCCTTAGCATCAATCATGTACACCCCGTAAAGCGTGGTGATTGTCTCACCGCCGTTTTCCCTCCAGTATCCTTCGAAATCAAAGAACTTGAGGAATAACTCATCAATGTCAAGACCGTTGCGGACAGCAAGGCCATAGCCCTTGTCTGCATCGTCCCTGATCTCGGGGAGTCTCCCGAGGAGCTTGAGACAGCCCGGATTGGTTGCGATGACGACGGCCATGTCAAGAGCCATGCCCTCATTGAGGCAGGCGCCGAGGAAGCACCAGCGGAAACCATCAGGAACATAGACAGGCTCTAAGGCCTTCTCGATGACCTTCATGCAAGTTTCGGGATACAGCACCATATGGGCGCCTACTTCCTTGGAGAGTCGGTCGAGAGGCACGTCGTTGCGTTTTTTGGCGTGGGCGAGGAATTCATTGAAGTTCATTTTGTTACTCCATAGTTGCTAGCGAGCTAGCTGTTGGTTTACAGGGGATTCATCAGGAGAGGCCGAAGCCCCTCCCTTAGGACTCGTTAGAGATTGTACCACACAAGCCCCAGCGTTGCAAGTGTGGTGAGGATATTAACCATCACCATGCCCCCCACCATCTTGAGGGTGTCCAGAAGATCGGTGTCATCCTGTTCGGGATCAACAGCGGGGGCCTCGACCTTAGCAGGTGCATAGCGGTGCTGTGCGACATCCTGCGAGGCCTCGAGGAATTCGGAGAGCATCTCAAGGAGCTCGGCGAGGATCGTGGAGGTCTTGAAGTATTCAACACGACCGCCATTGGTACTGCGGGCCTGAATGGAGTCAATCTTTCCGTTCAGGAATTCCACCGTGTAGCGGCGGGCCGTCTGGTGAGCCCTCCTGCGATCCGTGTAGTTGTACTGAACACGGACTCGACCGTAGCCGAGAGACTCCCATCGGAAATCACGGGCGAGATTGCCAGAGGGCAGGGTGATGATGTGAGAGGATCGAACAATCATGATGTACTCCTTTAAGTGGTAGCGGTAGTGGTGAAGAACTCTCGATCCGTGAGGATCTGTCTATCCATGCCCTGAATTATAGAGCACCCCGAATCACCTGTCAAGCCCTCAAGTGAAAAAATACCGTAAACATGGTATCCCCTCCCCTAGTGTCTCAGCCCTCTCTATATAGAGGCTAGCTAGCTAGCAGAGGAGCCCTGTGGAGAGCTGTGGAGAGCTATGGTCTACCTAAAGGAGTACCAAAGGATACAAAGCACAGATAATGCCACCCAAAGGCAAACAATTGATCTAGATCAAACCCCATATTGACCCAAATCAACCCTGTGGACAACCCTGTGGATAACCTGTGGATAACTTGAAAAAACACTGATAAATCAATAGTTTACCACAAGTACCCTAAGGATGTCAATAGTGACAAACCCCACTTGACAGCCCTTTGAATCTGTGGTATAATCAAAGACCCCAAAGGACACAGCGGGAGCCCGCAGGCACCCACAGGCACCCCCACGGGGGCACCCACGCACGTGAACTCCTTAAGTGAGGGTTCACAAATTTGATCAATTTTTATGATCCCCTTGGTTACCTGTGCTAGCAAGAGCTAGCTGTGGATAACCTGTGGATAACTTTAAATAAAACCCCTAAGGAACCCGTAGCTAGCTTGCTAGCAGTAGCTAGCTTGCTAGCAGTAGCTAGACACATCTAGCAGTAAGGGAACCCAAGGGGGAACTGGAAGTAATCACAAACTAGCAACAAGAGTACGTAGGAGAGCATCAACAGTAGTCACATCCCCGTTAAACAAAGACATTATAAAGAGGATGATGATAATGATGATTTTGATGGTGATGAATACTTTATTTTTAGTGTTATTGGTATTGTTCATTAAGGTCACTCCCATAAGGGTCTATAGGCACCTAAGGATTCCCATAAGGGTCTATGGACTCTCATAAGGGTCTATAGATCCCCATAAGGGTCTATAGGTACCCTAAGGATTTTCTTAAGACTCCATCATCACTGATACCTTTTACTTCTGATACTTTCATTTCTAACAAAAAGGGGGAGCTAGAAAAGACCTATATGTATATCTATATATGTCTTTCCTAGCCCCCCCTAGGAGTATGGATTTTATTCTGAAATACCCTGTTTTCTCTATTACATTGTCTTTATTATTTACTGAACAAGTGTTCAATACTAATAAAGCATATTTCAGTTATCATTTCTTGAACACGTAGCCTTTATCCTTATATCTGTCTACACCATTAGAGGTGTCCTTAGGGCTGTGTTTATCTTCAGTAACCAGCACACCCCCGATATTGGACGTATAGAATCCATATAGGGACTCCATAGACTCCTCTAGCCATTCTTCAGTTAATTCTTTAATACCTTCATCAGCATCTACGCCCATGAAGTCCACAAGGTATTTAACTCCGATTGCCAGAGCATCGAGACGGTCATCATGAATAAGGGCACCCCTATCAACAGTGATACGAGTGAGCTGATAGAAACAAGCATATTTGTAGTCAGATTCGGGTACAGTAGAGTAGTCATTCCTGATGCACTCAGGAGTGACACACATTTTATGGTTAGAGATTACAGGTTCAAGAGTGTCGATGATTCGGAGTTCTTTTTGTCCCGTAGACTTGACTTCAGTAACCCCACAGTTACTATAGGTTTTCTTTAGTACAGGTTCAAAGAGTTTGATGTACATACCATCACCGAAGTTTCCTTCAATGACTACTTCATTGACTTTGTACTTCTTAGCCACCTTAGCTAGCTTATTGAGGACTACATCAGAGTAGCCTCCCAATAGACCTCCTACTTCCATGACGTAGATATACCCATTTAGGTAGTAGAGAACAGCATAACCTGTTTCGTCTTTACCACGCCCTGAGGGGTCAACGCATAGGATCTTATGGGCATACGGGACTACTTCATTGGATGAGGCATGATAGTAGAAGTAAGAATCTCCCTTAAGGCCCATTGTAGGACACTCATCAACTGGAACCCTCTTAGAAGGCTCAGGGAGCCACGTGAGCTTCATTGGAGCCTCGTCTAAGGGGAACATACCTACGATGAGGTCACGAAGCCGTAGAGGGTATTTATCGGCGTCTGAGAGGGCCGTATCAAGCATGAACTGCAGAGCGAAGCCTGCCTTACGATAAGATAGTTCACGCTTCTGTAGATCTTCTTCAGAGAACCTAAGGGGGTCTGTGGGCTTACCTGCCCAACGCTTAGGGTCCTTGTCGTACTTGTCAGCAATGATAGAGGCCAATCTATCGCCATAGGAGGCTCTATGAGAATCATCATAGGGGTACCTAGCGGGATAGATTACAGCCGTGTATCCGCGCTCCTGTAGCTCGTTATAGAGGCTCATTTCATTCTGGGGAGTGCCCAGATAGATGATCTTTTTACCTTCACCAGGCTTTAGGACAGCGTCGAACTCTTTGACAAGTTCAAATAGCTGGTCTCTAAGAACCTGAGTGAAGGAGTTAGATGGAACTTCCACCTTTATGTTAAGGTAAGGTCGTTAGTCTTACCCCATCGTCTTTTATTTGAGTCTACTGCGTTTTCAGTAGCAGTAACAAACTTACAATGATCCCTAGAGTAGAGTCCACAGTTGCCCTTCTTGATGTCCTTATCAAGGTGCATGCTAGAGTCCTTTTCCCATTCTTCATAGCCTTCTACCTCGTGAATAGTATTCAAGAAGGTAGTAAAGTTATGCCACCTAGGATCTACCTTACAGCCTACATAGCTAGTTTTGTAGTTACCATAAGCTCTCTTAAGCATGTTAGCCCACAGGTCATAGATCTTGCGGATGATGCTATTAGAGCCTCTAGCAGGGATTCTAATAGGAGACCCAATGAACCCTACACCATAGACCGTAGGTTCCATAAAGTCTTCAAACTTACCTGCCTTAATGTTGCAGGTCTGAACATCAATGACTGTACCTGTCTTGACAAACTGAATGACAGCCCTAGGATGCTTAACTTTACCATTAGGAAGTTTCTGCTTCTTAGTTCTAGACAGGATCTTAATAAGACCCTTAGGAGTTTCGTAAGTTTTGTTAATTTCGTACATAGTTATGTTCCTTATAATTGACGATGCTTCATATCTCTATGAAGACCAGACTATATCTTATACCAAAAGGTATCCCCATTTTTCGAGTCACTTGACCCTACATAATAGTCGTTACACCTGCTATAAAGCTCGGCTCGGTATTGTCTTTCCTAGTTAGGACTGAGTTCCACCGAATTTAAGGGGTTTAAAGACGACATGGTTAAAGTTTATCGTCTGCGACAATGATGTCTGCACGGGAACCCGTTAGCTGGCCCTTAATACCAACAGACTTAACTGAAGGTGAATGGTCTGGTAGGGCAGGGCCCACATCAAAAAGGTTCTGAGTATCTCTTTGACCTTCTCTAGCCTTTAGGTGGCTCAGAAAGGGCAATTCATTGATGATTTTCTTAATAAACGTAGCATTAGCGTCTGCTCGTTCTTTGTTAGCAGACACTACCATGATCTTAGTCTGTGGATCCCTCCAGAGACTCCAGACAACGTAAGCACACGTAATAAAGGATTTAGCTACACCACGGAACCCCATAAGGATCATTCGGTCACTAGGGGGGTTCTGTAGTAGCTTAGCAATGTCTACCTGCAACGTGGTAGGAGAAGGCAACCCGATAGATTTCCAAACCAAAGAGGTAAATAGAGGGAAGTTCTCATAGTAGGGGAGTAGGGCTTTAGCTTCTTTCTCAGTTAACACTCATGTCTCCCCTATAGTAATTCTCGAAGTTCTCCTTAGTAGCCTTCAGGAGCTTACTAAGCGCATTCTCTTCACCCTCCCCAGCCTTAGGGACACAGTCAATGCCATTACGTTCAAGTTCCTTAATGATTGCATTATAGAGCTGTGGAGACCTCTTATCGGGGTTCCTGAGGTCATTAAGCATGTTCTGAAGCATCTCCTCATGGATGTTACCTAGGAGGCTCTCAAGTCCTTTATAGTTCATTGTTCTTTTCCTTTCTTTTCTAACCAAGGTTCTACCCAATGCTTTTTAATCATTGTGCAGATACCTACAAAAGTATAGATAATTGTGATGACGTACACCCAATCGCTAAGAGGTAACCCGAGAATCACAGCACTGGATACTGCCAATGAAGGAGCTACCTGTGCTATGTTCTCTGCTAGGTTACCAGATTCCTCATCAAGGGTACTCATTCCTCAAAGAACTGCTCAAAGTTAGCTTTCTTGAACCCAGTGCCCTTCAGGAGCTTACCATCTTCTCTGAATTGAGGATTGTAATTACCCTCACTGTCATAGAACTTACTGGAGTATTCCTTAAGCAGTTCATTCATACCTGCTTCAAGGTCATAGCCCCAAGCATTGGCATACTGCACGCACACCCAGATAAGATCACACAGCTCCTTCATTTCGTTAGGGGTACCACTACGCTCCGCAAGAAATTCCTTGAACTCTTCAGCAATACACTTGCTATACAGGATTGTGCAATCCTTGTACAGTTGGGAGTCCTTCCCTTGGTCATTTCTACAGTGCGTCTTCAGAAACCAGTTCGAAAGTTCCTTCTGGAGATTTCCGATAAGCTCTTTGGGTTGATCTTCCATAGTATTCTTCATTTTATTCTTTATCCTCTTTTACATACTCTTTCGTTCGTTAATCTCAGCCATCTTGGCATCGTTCATTCGGGAGTTACCGTTGATGTTAGAGTATCCCAAATAACCACAGACACGGGAAATGACAGACAGGTTACTAGAGCCACAATAGGGGCACGTATTACCCACATTAAAGCTGTGCTGATGACAGTCCTCACAGTAAGCCGCATCAAAGTTCACACCCTGATAGAACCCATGAGCCATACCTCGAAGGATCGTATTCATGAGAGCGAGTTTGTTCTCTGGGTTGTCGATACGGACATACTGGATGTGCCCACCCTCAATAAGATGGAAAAGCTCAAACTCAAGATCCTGCTTTTCAAAGGGAGTAATGTCGGCAGACACATGGATATGGAAGGAATTGGTGAAATAGGACTTGCCCTCAAATTCATCCTTAAGGTTATTCTTTGCACAATACTCATGGTACTGAGTCATCTGAGTTCCGCAAAGGGACTCTGCAGGGGTACCATAGAGTGCATAGAGATATCCGTCTTCCTTCTTAAACTTCTGCACTTCATCATAGATGAACTTAACGACATCCTTAGCCGCCTTCTGTCCCTCAGGGGTCTGAAGATCCTTACCCCCAGTAAAGAGGATAGCAAACTCATTCAAGGCAGAGATACCAAAAGATGCTGTCATATACTTGGTAAGCTCACCTACCTCATCTTCAGGCTTAAGAAAGCCCTTATAGAAACCTCCCTGACAGAATGCCATAGGATTCGTGCTAGCCTTAGCATGCTTAATCATATCGTAGCGACGTTTAAGGAATTCTCGAATCTGTTCAAGGTTCACCATAAGCTCTTCCCAGAAGTTACCCTTAGATGCCTTATAGATCAACGGGAGGTTGAGAGACACGGCCCCAATGTTGCATCGCCCAACAGACACATACTCGTTAGTCTCAGGATCCTTCCAAGGAGTGAGGTATGCCCTGCAACCCATCGGATGGATAACACACTGCTTATTCGATGCTCTATAGGTTTCAGACACAGTGCCATTAGGAGCGTTAATAGCCAGAAAATCAGGGTACATACACTTACTGGAACATTCAACAGCCTTCTCGAACACGTTAGCGTGCTCATCACTGCCGTGTTGTTCCCAATCATAGAGATACACGAGCTTAGGGAACACAACCTGTTTACCCCCATGGCCTTTCATGCGGGTCTCAAGGATGGTCTCACAAATCACCTCAAGAAACTCCTTGTCATACTCAGGGAGATCATTGCTCCACTCACCAAACGTAAGCGTAGTGAATGCAAAGTCACCACGAGAACACGGAACAGTGTTTAGCTTCAGTTCAAGAGACTGGAAGCCCTGCCCCAACTCACGCTTGAGTTCTTGCATAGCCATTGCGCATGCTTCATCGAACTCCATATTGCACTGGTCAAAGTATTTCTTAAACGCATGGTCATACGTTTTCTTAGCATACGGGAGGAGCGTCTTGTCAATCTGAGGGATAGTGAATCCACCAAACTGCTGTGCAGTAGCTACAAGGGTGATGTCACCGATCACCTGAAGGGCACTAAGGACACTCGTAGGCTCCGTATAGGTGACATTGGACATACTAAAGCCACCCTTCAGAACAGTAGCCATGTCAAAGAGACAGCAGTTGATGGATCCAAAGATCATGTCTCGAAGGTCATGGATGTAATACTTACCAACCTTAGTAGCCTCTTTCTCTTCCTTAGTGAGGTAGAATTGCTTATACAGTTGCTTAGTCAGATAGCCCTTAATGAGGGAGCCTTTGGTAGACACAAGGGAACTATCGAAGTTGGCGTTTTCCTTGTCTCCCAAAAGGAGGACAGTGTCTGCCTCATTCTTAACAGCTTCGAAAGCCTTAGCGTAGGTGTTCTTATAGTCTCTAAACTCCTTATAAGATTCTCCGATCTTCGGTGCGTACTTACAAAGAGCTTCAATGACAATAGAGTGGAGCTTATCAGTAGGCACCTCAGCATAGTTGCTGTAGACAATGCTCTCGATATAGCCCCTAATCTTACCAATGTCATACTCAGAGTACGTAGCGTTAGCCCTCTGGGCGGCCTTATGAATAGCTACTTCAATCTTGTCCCAATCCCAGCCTTCGTGGGTACCATCTTTCTTAATTACTTCCAGTTCCATAGTGTATTTAGTTATTTAATTAGTGTTGCTATTATCCGTGAACTGTGCATTAGCAAACTGCTTTATGGCAGTAACTTCCTCAGAAGTAAGTTCACTAGTAATATTAGCATAAATCTTCTTCGTTACGTTGTTGTCTTCGCTATACACGATGACATCAAAGGTAACCGTAGGAATGTCGGGTTTCGTTGTAAAGAATGCCTTACGGTTCTCATACTCACAGGCACCTACATTGCCATCCCAATAAACTTGTATATTCATTTACTTAGTCTGTTATATAGGTTCAGTAGTCCTACGGCAATTACTGTGCGTAAGTCCTTTAGGACTACTGAGACACCCGAATTACTTGCTCTTCTCAATGCTAATGAGGTAGTACAAAGCCTTTAGAGCATCCTTATAGGCTCGGATGTCTCCCTCAGTATGGTAAGACTCCTTGTTACGCTTCTCAATAGCTTCAAGAAGTTTATGCTTAGCCATCATAAAAACATTATCTTCCCATTTAGCGTCAATCATCTTTGTATTTCTCCATAATATTAATTAGTGCTTCACCGTCGGATTTATCGAACTTGAATCCGAGGTATTCAACAGTTCCGCTCTTATCGAATGCGCTGTTGATGAATCCCTTAGCAACTTCGATATCTACCTTGTTGTTCTCATCGACGATACCTACCTGCTTCAGCATAGGCAGATACTTACCGATGAGGGTATCCGCCTGATGCAGAATCAAGAACGTACTCCCTCCAAGAAGCCACTTCATCGTGGAGGGAGCACTGGGCATCAGTCGAGTATCAACGAACTCAGGGAGTACCTGAGAGATTTTACTCAAACTGATTTTCATAAGGAATTATTATGCGCCCGTAGTAGGAGTATTCGTAGGAGCAACCCACGCGTTGTACTTAGCCATCGGAGTCGGGCAGATAGCACTCATAGGAACAATCGTGTCCGTGATCTTACCAAGCGTACCCATGATGTTCGCAATAGTACCATCAAGGCAACCGAACTTCGCCTGAGTCGTCAGAGCAAGCTCATTAACCTTACCAAGAACAATCTGTTCACGAAGTTCCTGCTTTTCACAGCAACACTTAAGCTCAGCCTGAAGTTTAGCGAGTTCCACACGGTTGTTCGCAGATTCATCAGCCAGAGGCTTAATATAAGCAAAGGCTTCATCACGAAGTCTACGGTTATCAGTCAAGGACTGCATGTAGACTTCTTTAGCATTCTTGTCGGAATAGTTCTCTGCCTTCAGCTGAGAGTTCTCAGCCTGAAGAGCAGAGATAGTAGCCTGATTGCCATTGCCAAAGAGACCGCCAAGAACACCACCGTTACCTCCATTGTTGAGGAGACCAAGAGCAGTACCCGCGATGCCAAGACCAAGACCTGAGCCTGCAACACCCTTAGAAGCAAATTCTGCCATAATAAAGATTCCTTATAAAATAAAGTAACTTAGATAAAGAAAACAAGGTGTACATAGTTACCCAAAGAACGCCTTGGATATAACCTTAGATCCCTACCTTAGCGAGACCCAAGGGTTCCGATTCAGAGTCTTTACAGAGGAACTTAGGCACATCAGGCCAATGGACATCCCTAGGAAAACCTTCCTGTTTAGGTACGTCTCTAAGAGCCTGTCTGTAGACCTTAAGTTCTTCAAGGTTCTGAGGATTCGAAGGATAGTCAGGCATGAGATAGTAGTCAGTCTCACCAATGAGATTGTCTCTCTTATCTCTGATTGCCTCAGCAATCATCGAATCGTCAGGTTCAGGATTCTGAATAATTTGATACCTACCGTCTACCTGTTGAATACTACAGTCACCTCTGGTGTTACACCATACAGCGGCTTCAGGAGGGTATTCGCCATCGAAAACTTTTCCTATAGAAAAATCCATTTCTTCACACCTTTAATACCCAGAACAATAGAAATGTACATAAGATACATAGTCATTCGCTGATGCCCCAGTGCCTGTAACAGTGACGGAGCTAGTTGTCTGACTAACAACTTTAAGGGTAGCCCAACCGTATCCACCCTCACCTGTAACAACAGTAGTGTAAGTGGCATTAGAAAAGGTAGTTGGTAATGTGAAAGTTCTATATGGATCATCACCGCCAGTCCAAACTTTCAATTCAAGTCTCCCACCCTGTTCTAGCAAACCATCACTCCATCTACGGTACCACTGTGCCCCACTCCTCCACGTTTTAGTAACATAGGCTTTCGGCTTATCGCTCAAACTGTTAAAACTCCCGGTCTTCGCAACGGGTGCCA
>ENA-OPNW01000233-OPNW01000233.1-human-gut-metagenome-genome-assembly--contig:-NODE-233-length-40327-cov-3.713970_pt1 | contig 40327 bp, 34 predicted proteins | sample MGYA00241540_ERZ501777 | MGnify/ENA primary metagenome ERZ501777 (study PRJEB25962, sample SAMEA2042615) | human gut metagenome | biome: human gut; feature: human-associated habitat; material: faeces...
TCGTAAGCCCATCCATCACCACCGAAGATCCATACAGACTTCTTAGCAAGGTAATTCTTCTTATCTAATGCATCCTTAGCATCCGGGCATCCTGCTGCTGCAGCTTTCTCTAACTCAGCAACTAATGCTTCTGTTGCAGGTGTATTAGCTTTTGTATCATTCTTAGTCTCTTCGAACTTGTCAAATGCAGCCTTTAATTCTGCGCTTGCTTTATCAGACTCAGCACATTTCTTAGCGCTTGCAATTGCCTGCTCACGAAGAACTTTCTGTCCGATTTCCATACCAAAACCATGCTCAGCGTTATCCTCGAATAAGGAGTTTGCCCAAGCCGGACCTTTCTTGGAATCTTTGTTTACTGTATATGGTGATGTTGCTGCAGGACCGCCCCAGATAGAAGAACATCCTGTTGCATTGGAAATATACATATGCTCACCAAATAACTGAGTAATCAAACGAGCGTAAGATGTCTCTGCACAACCTGCACAAGAGCCTGAGAACTCAAGCAATGGCTGATTGAACTGGGAACCTTTAACGGTATTGTCTGCCGGCATACCAGGTTTCTTTCCAACGTTTGCTACTAAGTAATCGAATACTGGCTGCTGATCTGCCTGTGATTCCTGAGGAACCATTTCGATTGCGCCTACTGGACATACCGTAATACACTCGCCACATCCCATACAGTCTAATGGGGATACGCTCATTGTATATTTGTACTCGCCAGCCTTTGGCTTTGTATCAGCAAGTTTTGTCTGCTCTGGAGCAGCTTTTACTTCTGCTTCGTCTAACATGAATGGACGAATGGTTGCATGTGAACATACGAATGCACACTGGTTACACTGAATACATTTCTCAGCATCCCATGTAGGAACGGTTACGGCTGTACCACGTTTCTCATATGCTGCTGCACCATGTTCGAACTGTCCATCCGGATTCTTTGCAAATGCAGATACCGGAAGGCTGTCTCCGTCCATCTTGGAGATTGGCTCCATTAAGTCTCTTACCATCTTAACAGTCTCAGGACGTCCGGTTAATTCCTTCGGAGCTGGATCTGCTTCTGGGTTAGACCAGGATGCTGGAACTTCAACCTTATGTACTGCGTCTACACCAGCGTCGATAGCTTTGTAGTTCATTTCTACGACAGCGTCACCCTTCTTACCGTAGGATTTCTTAGCTGCTGCTTTCATGAATTCTACTGCATCGTCGATAGGCATAACGTTTGCAAGTTTGAAGAATGCAGACTGTAAAATTGTGTTGGTACGTTTACCCATACCAATTTCAATTGCTTTGTCAATTGCATTGATTGTATATAACTGAATGTTGTTATCAGCAATGTATTTCTTTGCTTCAGCATTCAGATGATGAGCTAACTCTTCGTCTGACCACTGGCAGTTAATCATGAATACTCCGCCTGGTTTAACATCCTGAGCCATCTTGAATCCTTTGGTTACATAAGATGGGTTGTGGCATGCTACGAAGTCAGCCTGGTTGATGTAATATGGGCTCTTGATTGGCTTGTCACCGAATCTTAAGTGAGAAATTGTTACACCACCGGTCTTCTTAGAGTCATACTGGAAGTATGCCTGGATGTATTTATCTGTGTGGTCACCGATAATCTTAGTAGAGTTCTTGTTAGCACCTACAGTACCGTCTCCACCAAGACCCCAGAACTTACACTCTACAGTTCCTTCTGCAGATGTGATAGGTGCTGGCTTAACCTCTGGTAAGCTTAAGTTTGTAACGTCATCTACGATACCTACTGTAAATCTGCTCTTTGGAGCATCTTTTTCCAGTTCTTTGTAGATAGCGAATACAGATGAAGGAGGAGTATCCTTAGATCCTAATCCGTAACGGCCGCCGCATAATACAACGTCGTTTAATCCTGCTTCACGTAATGTTGTAGCTACGTCTAAGTATAATGGGTCTCCTAATGCTCCTGGCTCTTTTGTTCTGTCAAGAACAGCAACTTTCTTTGCAGTCTTTGGAAGAACTTTTAATAAGGAAGCAGATACCCAAGGACGATACAGACGAACTTTGATTAATCCGACTTTCTCTCCTGCTGCTGTTAAGTAGTCGATTACTTCTTCTGCTACGTCACAGATAGATCCCATTGCTACGATAACACGGTCTGCATCTGCTGCTCCATAGTAGTTGAATAAGTCATAATCTGTACCAAGTTTTTCATTGATTTTGCCCATGTATTTCTCAACGATAGCCGGTAACTCATTGTAAGCTGTATTACAAGCTTCACGATGCTGGAAGAAAACGTCTCCGTTTTCATGAGAACCACGCATTGCTGGATGCTCTGGGTTTAATGCATGCTCACGGAATGCTTTTACAGCGTCCATGTTGCACATTTCTTTCAAATCTGCGTAATCCCATTTTTCGATTTTCTGAATCTCATGAGATGTACGGAATCCATCAAAGAAGTTGATGAATGGAACTTTTCCTTCAATTGTTGCAAGATGAGCAACTGGGCTTAAGTCCATAACTTCCTGTGGGTTTGTCTCACATAACATAGCAAAACCTGTCTGACGACAAGCATATACGTCACTGTGATCACCGAAAATATTTAAGGACTGGGTTGCAACGGTACGTGCTGATACATCAAATACACATGGAAGCTGCTCACCAGCGATTTTGTACATGTTAGGGATCATTAATAAAAGACCCTGGGATGCGGTAAATGTAGTGGTTAAAGCACCTGCTGCAAGAGAACCATGTACGGCACCTGCTGCTCCTGCCTCTGATTCCATTTCTACGACTTTAACCTGATTTCCAAAGATATTCTCCTGACCTGCTGCGGACCACTGGTCTACGGAGTCAGCCATTGGACTGGACGGGGTAATAGGATAAATAGCTGCAACGTCTGTGTATGCATAAGCTACATGAGCTGCTGCTGTATTACCGTCCATTGATTGTTTTGCTCTGGACATTATTTATTCCTCCTTATTTAAATATAAAACTTATGTCTTATCGACCTAAATCACATTTTAGCATTTTATTTGTCGATTATCAAGATTATGGACTGTACGAAATGAAGAACAATCACGAATTTCTTCTATAAGAAGTTTTAGTTGCTTTTCCACTGTTTTTCTAGTATGATACGAATTGGTGCATAAGCATGAAAGCACCGTAAATTCAAAGAGTCAGGAGATTTGATTATGATAAGTGCAAACAATGTAACTTTACGAATCGGGAAGAAAGCCTTGTTTGAAGATGTAAATATTAAATTCACGGAAGGCAACTGCTACGGTCTGATTGGTGCCAATGGTGCCGGTAAATCTACTTTCTTAAAGATTTTATCCGGACAATTAGACTCCACCAGCGGCGATGTGGTTATTACACCGGGACAGCGTCTTTCCTTCCTGCAGCAGGATCACTTCAAATATGATGAGTACTCCGTTTTAGATACGGTTATCATGGGAAATAAACGTCTCTATGATATCATGAAGGAGAAGGATGCTATCTATGCAAAAGAGGATTTTTCCGATGAAGATGGTATCCGTGCCAGTGAACTGGAAGGCGAATTTGCTGAAATGGACGGCTGGAATGCAGAATCCGATGCTGCCATGTTATTAAATGGTCTTGGCATCCCGACAGAAGACCACTACACCACTATGCGTGACCTTCCGGGTGCTACCAAGGTTAAGGTGCTCTTAGCCCAGGCATTATTCGGTAATCCAGACATTCTGCTCTTAGACGAGCCGACCAACCACTTAGACTTAGATGCCATTGCATGGCTGGAAGAATTCTTAATTAACTTTAACAACACTGTAATCGTCGTATCCCACGACCGTTACTTCTTAAATAAGGTATGTACTCATATTGCCGATATCGATTATGGCAAGATTCAGTTATATGCCGGTAACTACGATTTCTGGTATGAGTCCAGCCAGCTTCTTGTTAAGCAGATGAAAGAAGCCAATAAAAAGAAGGAAGAAAAGATTAAAGAGTTACAGGAGTTCATTTCCCGTTTCTCTGCGAATGCTTCCAAATCCAAACAGGCAACTTCCAGAAAACGTGCCCTTGAGAAAATCGAGCTGGATGAAATCAAACCTTCCAGCCGTAAATATCCTTACATTGATTTCCGACCACAGCGTGAAATCGGTAATGAGGTTCTTACCGTAGAGGGGCTAAGCAAAACTATCGATGGCGTAAAAGTATTAGACAATGTATCCTTTATCTTAGGACATGATGATAAAGTAGCTTTTGTCGGAAGCAACGAGCTTGCCAAGACTACCCTCTTTAAAATTCTTGCCGGTGAAATGGAGCCGGACGAAGGAACTTACAAATGGGGTGTTACGACTTCCCAGTCCTATTTTCCGAAGGACAATACCGAAATCTTTGATACTGACCTTGTTATCACAGACTGGCTGACCCAGTATTCCGAGATCAAAGATGCTACTTATGTACGTGGTTTCTTAGGAAGAATGCTTTTCGCCGGTGAAGATGGCATGAAGAAAATGAGAGTCCTTTCCGGAGGAGAAAAAGTGCGTGTACTGCTCTCCCGTATGATGATTCAGGCTTCCAATGTCTTAATCTTAGATGAGCCTACCGACCACTTAGACATGGAGTCCATTACCGCATTAAACAACGGTCTGATTAAATTTCCGGGTGTTGTACTCTTCGCTTCCCGTGACCACCAGTTCACACAGACCACTGCCAACCGCATTATGGAGCTTCTTCCAAATGGCGGACTCATTGATAAGATTACCACTTACGATGAATACTTAGAAAGTGATGAAATGGCAAGAAAACGTCAGGTTTACTCCATGAGTGAAGAAGACGAGAATGATAACTAAAAATAGCTTTTAAGATAGAAAGCAGGTGTTCCAATCGGAACACCTGCTTTTTTGCTTTACCGAAAATTGCTTTCCTGTAACACACGTTTCTTGCTATTTGCATATATTATTTATACCTGACATTTACACCGTCATTATGCGAATCATAATTATTAACCGGTCACTTAGGTTGTCGTATTATAAATCTCTCCGGTATTATAATTGTAGGTATATGTACCTGTATTACCATATGTATTGCCCTTGGATGCTTCCCGTTCTGCATAATAATCTGCTAAAGATGCTTTTGCAGATACCTGATATCCATAGGAACCATTTCCATTGAACAAAGATTTTACCAAAGACATATCTGCCTTCTTAAAGGTATCCTCATCAATACTGAGTTTGTTATCTGTACCAACGGTAATTCCAACCTTAGAAAGTAACTTTTCATTGGAATCTGTAGTCCGAACCATGGAAGAAACTGCATTGAGAATTCCATTAGTATTGGAATCTTCTGATTTCTTCAGCAGGTTATTGTAGCTGTCTACGAAAGCACTTACTTTCTTATAAATTGCGTCTTTATCATAATCTGTTGTGGTATTACCCTTTGCATCGGTTGTTGTTACTTTGTTAAATACAGACTTCTTGGTCTTATCCAGTAAAGCATCGGATGCACCCTTCAACTCTTCCGCAGCATCTTCAATTTTTGCTAATGTCTTAGTATCATCCTTTGCAGTAGACGTTGAAGTCTTCTTGTTTGTCTCTACAATCTTGCTGGCAGAATCATTTCCACCATAATATGCCTTCATCAGTTTAAAATAGGAACCGGTACGAATTGCAGAATAATCAACAATATTAATCCCTAACAAACCGCTGTTTGAAGTTCTGTTTCCATTTGATAATCCGGAAAACAATGTGTGAATTGAATTCGAATCATAATTTGAAATGCCTATCATATAATCACTCCTTTGATATCTGATGTGTAACATCCTTGTCCCACGTCTGCCTATTGTTAATGCTATTATAGCATTTTAGGCACAGGATTGCAATATTGTGTAAAATTCACAACTTTTTATGTGATTTTTTTCATCTATTGTAACTTTTCACAAAGTTTTTATGGTTTGTTCATAGTTTTGTCATATTTATAGCATACTATAGAACCATCAAAAGAAACTCATGTTTTTAGATATATTTTTTCATAATAGCCTCGGCATCCGAAAGATGTCGGGGCACTCCTCATTTTAGGAATAATTTTTTATGTTGGCTGGATACCATGTTGGCAATTCGAAGAATAACAGGATTTCATGGGGTTCTATGTTGATTCGACATGAAATACCTGCAGTTCTTAGCACATATTTTTCTTGATTACAAAATGTCTTTCCGTTGCTTTGACTGACTATCCGCACTGTCCGCCAAAGACGGATGTTACACAAGATTTATAAGGGGCACTAAGAATTTCGAAACATATTGTGTTTTGCCCGGCAACCGGTGCAAATTCACATCCATGTTCAGATTGCACATCCTGTGCCGGCGTTGCCGGTTGCAATACGAAATTCTAAGTGCCCCTAATAAATTGTGTCATACATCCGTCCTTTTGACGAACCGTGCGGATAGTTTGTCAAACATTGGAAAGACACTTTATATTGTAAAAAGAAAAATATGTGATTTAGAACTGCGGTATTTTATGCCTGACATAGAAACCTGTTAAATCCTGCAATGCTTTGTTATTCAACATTATTGGTATCAAGTCAACATTAAAATCCATCCTACAAATTCTCAATCTGCCAGTCTATCGGTGCTACTCCATGCTCTTCTAAAAATGCATTCGCCTGTGAGAAATGTTTGCATCCGAAGAAACCACGGTATGCCGAAAGCGGGCTTGGATGAGGTGCTTTTAATATCAGATGCTTCGGATTGGTAAGCATCGGAATTTTGCTCTGTGCCGGTCTGCCCCACAGCATATAGACAACTGGTCGATCCTGGGCATTGACCGCCTGGATAATGGCATCCGTAAAATGCTCCCATCCTTTGCCCTGATGGGAGTTCGCCTGATGTGCACGGACGGTCAGAACCGTGTTCAATAATAATACACCCTGCTTTGCCCATTTTTCCAGATAACCATTGTCAGGGATATAGCAGCCAAGGTCATCCTGTAGTTCTTTATAGATGTTCTGTAAAGATGGTGGAATCTCTTTCTGATCCGGCAGTACGGAAAAACTAAGACCATGTGCCTGATGTTCATTATGGTATGGATCCTGTCCCAAAATCAGCACCTTTACTTCTGAAAGCGGTGTCAAGTGCAAGGCATTAAAGATATCATCTGCCGGTGGATATACCACATGGGTGCTGTATTCTTTTTTTACAAAATCATATAAATCTCTGTAATATGGCTTTTTAAACTCGGCAGATACACTGTCCAGCCAGTCATTGGTAATCATTGCCATAGTTTTATCTCCTTACTGATACCCCGCGACCTGCAAGATAATTCTTAAGGTCCATAATTTCAAGTTCTTTATAATGGAATAATGATGCTGCTAGTGCTGCATCTGCTTTACCTTCTGTCAAAGCTTCATAGAAATGCTCTTTCGTTCCGGCTCCACCGGAAGCAATGACCGGAATAGATACATTTTCTGCAATCTGTCTGGTCAGTTCCAAATCGTAACCGGCTTTCGTGCCATCACAGTCCATACTGGTCAAAAGAATTTCTCCGGCTCCAAGCTTCTCGACTTTCATTGCCCATTCTACCGCATCAATACCTACATCAATTCTTCCGCCATTTTTATAAATGTTCCAGCCGCTGCCATCTTCTCTTCTTCTCGCATCAATAGCAACAACCACACACTGACTTCCGAATTTGTCTGCCGCATCACTGATTAACTGTGGTGTATTAATTGCAGAAGAATTAATGGAAATCTTGTCCGCACCTTCCCTAAGCAGCACTTTAAAATCTTCTACACAGCGGATTCCTCCGCCTACGGTAAATGGAATAAATACATTTTCCGCTACACGTCTTACCATATCTACTACTGTATTACGGTTATCCGAAGATGCTGTAATATCTAGAAATACCACTTCATCTGCTCCGGCTTTATCATATGCTGCCGCAATTTCCACTGGGTCACCGGCATCTCTTAAATTCACAAAGTTCACACCTTTTACAACTCTTCCATCATTGACATCCAGACATGGAATAATTCTCTTGGTAAACATTATTTCACACCTCCCTGTAATGACGCAAAGTTCTTAAGTATCTTCAGTCCAACGGAGCTGCTCTTCTCCGGGTGGAACTGGCAGGCAAAGATGTTGTCCTGCTCCACAGATGCATGAATAGTGACTCCATATTCCGTAGTTGCTTTTACAATTTCTTCATGCTTTGCCTGTAAATAATAAGAATGCACGAAATATACATAGGCATCCATCGGCACATTCTGAAACAGTCTTCCATTATTCTGTAAATGCAGGGAATTCCAACCGATATGCGGAATTTTCAGCCCATAAGTATCCGGGATTCGCACAATTTTTCCCTCTAAAAGCCCAAGTCCCTCTACTCCTTCTGACTCTTCGCTTCCTTCAAACATTAACTGAAGTCCGAGGCAGATTCCAAGGAATGGCACTTTTCTTTCACAGACTTCATGGATGACCTTGTCCAGTTCATAGCGTTTCAGATTATCCATTGCCACACCAAAAGAACCAACGCCCGGTAAAATCACCTTATCTGCCTGTTCAATGGTATGAAAATCTCTTGTAATTACGCTTTCCTCACCCAGATATGCTAATGCTTTTTCCACACTCTTTAAGTTTCCTGCATCATAGTCAATAATTGCTATCATAATGTTCTCCTATTCCAGTCCTGCTGCTGCAAGTATCCCCTGAATTGCCTTTGTATAATCTGTTCTCTTTGTCATCGCATGCAATTCTGCTGCCTTTTCCTCCGATACACCAAAATGGTCTGATAGCTGCTGCAAAATCTGATTCTTCAGTCCTGCCATTTCGTCTGTTATCTCATATTCCTGAGCCAGGTCTGCGCCATCTACGCATCTGCCATATCCACGAATCAGTGCGTCTAAAGCCATCTCGTTTTCATTGATTCCGCTTAAGCTCTCATAAGACTGATATTCTCTCTGTATGGAAGCCAGCACCTGTGCCTTCTTATAGAAATTCTCGTCTTTTCCCTTTACAGAAGAACCAGCTATGGTCTGGAATGCTGTTACATAGGAGCCGCTTGCAAAATCATCCTTTGCCTGCTGCATGTCCTGTCCATACTGCAAATTGGAGCTTCCCAGCAAAATCAAAATAAGAATGGAAAGTGCCATAATAAAAATCAGAATAACCGGCTTCTTTGGAAGAGGCGGCGTACGGTCTATTTCTTTTGGAGGCTTCTCTTTCTTTACCTTTGGTGCCTTCTCCTTCTTCGCCTTTTCCTTCTTTTCTTTTTTCTCTTTCTTGCCCTTCTTACCGGCTCCCTCGTCTGCATCCATCTCTTTTAAGATTTCTCTATTTTCGAATGAAATGCTGCCAAGGCTGTCATCTTCTGCAATCTTTGTATCATCCTCTTCTTCATCCGGTCCAAATAAAGCGGACATAATTTTACTGAAGAATCCCTGTTTTTTTCTCTTTTCCTTTGCTTCCTTTAAATCCTTTAATTCTTCGATACTTCCAAGGCGTTCAAATTCATCCTGGACCTCACTGTCCTCATCTTCTGAATGCTCTAATTCTTCTCCATTTTCATCTGCTTTCAGCAAATCGCCGATATCGGATAAGTCAGCATCTCCGGATAACATATCCATAAGATTAATGGCATCATCATCTTCTGAAAGAAGCGGTTCCTCTTCCTCAGATTCTGTCTTTGATGCTTCCGGTATCTCCGCCGCCGAATCTTCATCCAGCGTATCAAAGAAGCCCAGCGTCTCTTCTTCCCCGGAAGCATCATCTTCCGGTGTTTTCGACGTATCCGGGTGTTCTTCCTCTCCGGAATCTCCAACCTTCTTCCGGACCGCATCCATGATATCATTCACATCTTCCATCATATCTGATGCTGCAGACCCATCTGTTGCCATATCTGTGGTTCCTGATGAGATTGACTCCGAAGCTTTCTCGACATCGGATGTCTTGTCTTCATTGACATCAATATCTGCCTGATTTGATGCCTCTTCGTCTAATTCCATTTCGAATTCCTGCAGGAAATCATCTGCTGCTCCTGTTGCCAGCTCCTGTTCAAATTCACGCTGGAATCCTGTGCCGGAGTAGTCCTCGTGCTTCTTTTCCACCGGCTTTTTCTCCCGTTCTCTTGGCTTTGCAGCTTCTTCATTCATTGATTGAATCAGATTCTCGATATCCTTCTTATTATTTCTTCTGTTAGCATCTGAAACTGAATTCAGCAAATCGTCCAGATAATCTTCACTCTTACTCAAATTTATACCTCCATGTATCCAAGTTGCCTGTATATCTGCTTACAGGGTCTGCCACAACATCTCCCAGCAGATGCCGGACAGCGTAAAGGAAAGGGATGTGATGTAACATCACACCCCTTTGTCTGCGTTCTTTCCTTACTTTCCAGTCTGGTCAATCAGTCTGTCGATAGCCTGTACCAGACTTCCAATCTCCGGTTTAGTCAATTGGGCGTCTGCTCCGAGTGATTCACCTTTTCTTCTCATTTCATCATTTACCAGGGAAGAGAAAATGATTACCGGAATATCATGCATGTTATCGTTCTCTTTTACCAGTTTTGTTAACCGGTGTCCGTCCATCAATGGCATCTCGATATCTGTAATAATACAATGTACTTTATCTTTTACATTGCCGGCTTTCTCATAAGCACAAAGCTTGTCCCATGCTTCCTGTCCGTTCGTATTGACATTCAGGTTGGTATAACCTGCTTTCTTCAGACAATCTGTAATCAATTTACTTAATAATGGGGAATCCTCTGCGATCATAATCGGGGAATCATTACGGTTACGATTTTCCAGATGCTCTACATCAGATACCTTAAGTCCTGTTTCCGGGCTGATATCAGAAATAATTTTTTCAAAGTCAAGAATAACAATCAACTGTCCATCCAGTTTAATGACTCCGGTTGATACACCCTTGTCCTGGACATTAATTGTTGCATCCGGTTTGATAATCTCTGACCAGGAGACACGATGAATTCCAATAACCTGATCTACATGGAATGCAATATTTAATTTATTAAAGTTTGTGATAATAAACAAACCTTTTCCTTCTTCATCCTGCATACCAAGGCATCTTCTCAGGCTGATTACCGTCAGCATGGTATCTCGTGGCATAAAGATTCCTTCCACACTCGGATGTGCATTTGGTACCGGGGTTACCGGCTGATAGGATAAAATCTCACGAATCTTCGCTACGTTAATTCCGTAATGATTATCCCCTAAAGTAAACTCCAGCACTTCCAGTTCGTTCGTACCATTTTCTAACAGAATATTTGTCTCCATTTATGTTTTCCTCCCAAGGTCATTTCTTAGAATATTTCTATTTCGAATTATAACATAATATCACATAAAAATGCACCGTTTTTTTACAATTCTCTAGATATTTTTACCATTTTATAGATTACAGGTCTTATGTACCGTGTTTTCGACTACTTCCAGAGAGATTTTACTCAAATCTTCCGGTGTACTTTCCGGCACCTCAAAGAGTAAAACCGTATCTGTACCACTTCCTGCTTCAATAGTTCCCTGATATGTTCCAAAGTCATTTAACAGAATTGTGACCTGTGCAACAGCTTCCACGCTGTCATTTAACGTCACGCGGAATGACACCTTGCGGCTTAACATATCACAAGCTACTGCTTCCGTTCCAGCATTCTCTAAATGAAAATGTAAAACCAGGTATTTATTTCCGGCATCCGGCTCTACCATATAGGATGAATTCTGCTGATAAACTGTTGCAAATTCCGCACCGGTGTACTGCGTATCAATACCCGGTATTGCTACTGCATCGTTTAAGGACACACTGTTGTCCGATGCCGCATTCTCCGGAGTTCCTGTTGCATCTCCACCTTCTGATGACATCTGCTCAGTGGAATCCGGCTGTTCCACAGCCTCGGTATCTGCAGTCTCTGTTGTCTCTTCACTCTTCGATAGTCTTACAATTCCATCCTGCTGCTTTATATTATACTTTGATACTACATGTGCTGCATAATCTACAATTGTCTGTTCTTCCTGCTCCGTTAATTCAATCGGCTGCTCTCCGCATCCACCTAATAATAACGCAGCCAACAGCACACATGCCGTTGTTTTTATCTTTCTGTCCCTCATAGGCACTCCTTAACTTATCAATCTATTCCTATGTTAGCATTTTTCCGGCTTTCAGGCAATAGTTATTTCACATTCTTCCTCGTTATCATCGCGATTGCTGGTGTCTAATTCTATCCAGAATTCCACACCATCCTCATGGTTAATGACTCCGCACTGCTGATGCATGGAATCCATAATTGCTTTTACAATGGACAGACCAATTCCGCTGCCTCCATAAGCTCTGGTTCTTGCTTTATCTACCTTATAGAATTTAATCCAGATATTATCAATGTCTTCTTCCGGAATCGGCTTTCCGGTATTAAACACGCTGACTCTTACTACATCCTGCTTACATTTATAAGAAATTTTAATCCGGTTTTCACCTTCCAAATGGTTGATTGCATTGCTCAGATAATTGGTTATAACTTCTTCTATCTTAAATTCATCCGCCCATACAAAAAGCGGCTGCTCGTCAAATTCCAGAATAGCTCCCTTCTGTTCTAAGATAATGGCGTTACTGGCAGTTACTCCACGTATCAGTTCGGTGATATCAAACCGTTCCATCACAATAGCATCATTCCCAAATTCCAGCTGATTCAAAGTAAGAAGTTTCTTTACCATGCGGTTCATCTTCTCTGCTTCATCTGTAATGACCTCACAATAGAAATTTCTGCTCTCCGGATCGTCCTGCACACATTCCTGTAAGCCTTCTGCATAACCCTGAATCAGTGCCAGCGGTGTCTTTAACTCATGTGAAACATTTGACAGGAAATCTTTTCTCATCTCGTCAATCTGTTCCTTCTTTTCGATATCTATCTTCAATTCATTATTGGCACTCTTTAATTCCGATATGGTCCGCTCTAAGATTTCCGATAGCTGATTCATATGCTCGCCCAACTGTTCAATCTCATTATCTCCCTTGACCTCATACTTCGCATCAAAGTCGAATTCTGCCATTTTCTTGGATATATCTGTAAGCCGCAGAATTGGGTTAGTAATACGGCGGGTAACAAAAAAAAGGATAATCCCACTCACTATTCCCGCAACAACTCCTACATCCATCAGCAGACGATTAGACACCTGCGCACTTTCCTTGATACTTTCCAATGGAGTTCTCGCCAGCAAAAGATTACCATCTGCCAGAGTTCCCCAGAGAATCAGATAATCCGATTCCAGCCTGGTATCCTCTTTTTCTCCCATGACATAATTGTCGTTTGCTTTCAGTACTTTCATATTAAGATGCATATCATCATTCTGCACACTTGCCATGATAATTTCCATAAACTGCATCCTGAGATTTTCCACACCATTGGTAGAAGAACGCACTACTGTACCATCAGATGTAATGATTAAAATCGTCAGGTTACCATTGGAACAGATTTTTTCAAAATCTATATCATAATCTGATGTATTTAAGATTCCCTGTTCACTGGCCGCATTAATCTGCTGAAACCCATTTTCCAGCACTTCCTGTTTATAGCGGGTATAATAGCCTTCCAGCAGGGTAACATTAAGAAGCCAGCACAGTAATACCGTGCCGGCCACTAATCCAACGATAGTCAATGTAATCTGCGTTGTAATGGAATGCTGCTTTTTCTTATTCTTTGCCATATATCTTCCACCTTATCACATTCTATTGCGGTGCATCAATGTCCAGCTTATAGCCCATACCCCAGATTGTCTTGATATAATCCCCTTTTTCGCCCATCTTGCTACGCAGCTTTTTCACATGGGTATCGATGGTTCTGGCATCACCGAAATAATCATAATTCCATACATGATTCAGAATTTTCTCACGGGATAAAGCAATTCCCTTATTCTCCATGAAATATGCCAGAAGCTCAAATTCTTTATAGCTCAAATCAATGTTTTTGCCGTCAATTGTTACCATGTGGGCAGCCTTGTCCATTACAATGCCACCTACTTCCAGCACATCATCTTCCGTATAATTGCCGGTTCTCCGCAAAATTGCCTCTACCCTTGCCACCAGGATCTTCGGGCTGAATGGTTTACTGATATATTCATCCACACCAAGTTCAAATCCCAAAAGCTCATCACTTTCTTCACTCTTGGCTGTCAGCATGATAATCGGTGTCTTGGAACTTTCCCTGATTTCCCGGCATACATCCCAGCCGTTCATCTTCGGCATCATAACATCCAGAATAATCAATGCAATATCTTTATTTTTATAAAATACGTCTAAGGCTTCTTCTCCGTCTCCTGCCTCTAACACTTCAAAGTTCTGTTTTACCAGGAAATCCCTCACCAGCTTACGCATACGGCTTTCATCGTCTACCACCAGAATTTTACGTTTTTCCATATTTGCTTCCCTCTTCTTTTTTCTATAGTTTAACGGATAAATATGTCAAATTTGTGTTCTTCTGCGATTTAATTCTGCTTTTCCAAAGCATCCAGTGCCGTTTCTCTTTCATCCAGTTCCTGTTCCCACTCTTCATATTTATTAATGATTTTCGTCTCATAATTTAAGATTGTGGTACTGCCACTGGTAAGGCTGATGGCAAACATGGCAATAACAATGATAATCAGCACAATATTCACAGAAAGTAAGATGCGGCAGCGCTTCTGTAATTTCGTTTCCTGTTGTTCCTCTGAATTTTTATCAGCATTTTCATTCTGGTGCTCACCAGATTTTTCTTTGCCAGCTACATGGTCAAGGTCTAAGCCCATATCTTTCACCGGAATACCTGGTATTTCGGATGCATCCACCCCGGGCAGTCCTTTCAGATAATCCTGCAGTTCTTTTAGATAGGCATATCCTATCGGTGTATGGAACAATTCCTGAGCCATGATTCTCTGGTAGATTTCCTGTACCATCTGTGGATTATCCATGTTCATATTATCATGTATGTACTGGATTCCTTCCACTTCCTTTTTTGCCAATTTTGCCTGTTCTTCATTTTCAAATACGAATCCACTTACTTCCCAGACTTTGCCATCTAATTCTTTTTGTTCCATATTTCCTCCTGCAATTTACAATCCCAGAAAAGTCTTTTTATAAAATGGTGCAACCTCACCAATCAGCTCCATTGCCTTTTCGTCTGCTTCATGCATATCAAGACGCATATAGCCAAGGGACGGCTTTACAGCTTCAGCAATTCCTTCAAAGACGCTCTTTCTCTCACCCTTAAACTCTACAACCAGCAAATAACTAATGTCATCCTTACGTTCAATCTTCGTTACCAGATATGCTTTCTTAATATTCTTCTGTTTCTTCATATATTCACTGAGTATCTGTTTCAGTTCATCCGCCTCCGCAATTGGCTCACCAACAAATACACCCGTTTTCTTTTCAACAAGATTGCCAGATGCCATCTCAGCTTCCTGCCTCTTATATCGTTTGAAATAACCTATAATAATTTTCTTCCGGTTCTCTTCTACCCGAAGTTCCATACTGCCCGGATTGATTACAAAATCTCGCTCTCCTGCAATCTTCATCAGCTGGTCAAAACTGACTTTCTGTCCCTTCCATTCCTTTACATTATAAATCTTCTGGAAACTCTGCCAGTCTGTATACACCGGCATCCACTGTGCTCCATTGCTATCCTGTAACAATGCAAACTGAAGGGCTGTTCCCTTTTTTCCGTCTGCATCCTTTTCTTCCTTCGGGTCCTCTACCACTTTTACCGGACATAAGAATTCCCCGCGGACTACCTCTTTTAACATACGGTCACATAAGAACTGCTCCGCACGTTTCCACTGTTCATCTTTCTTTTCTTCAAATAAAATCTGTCTGTGTCTTGCCATTGCAAGAATCAGAGCCGGATTTACAACCGGAATCTGTGCTTTGGAAAGCTCGGAAAAATCCGGTGGTGGAAGCAAATCATCTCTTTTTAATCTGCAGGAATAGCTTCCCACATCCAGTATCAGATCTTCCATACCCCACCAGTGGAGGTTTGCCCAGAAGAACATCTGCTTGTCTCCTCTGATTCCTTTTAATTCCAGTTCTACATTCTGCTCTTTATAATGTTCTATTGCCCTTTGAGCAAATTCTTTCGTTGAAAAGATTAATACACTTCCGTCCCCCATAACACGCGGGTAACCGGTATGCTTGTCCCATGCGCAGTAAAGCTCTTTGCATCCCTTTATTTTATCTGCCAGAATCTTGTTAAACACTTCTATCTTCTTTAAAAAGTTATCTGCCACAAAGGTTTTCTTCTTATGATGTACTTCTGCAGAACGAATCAGAAATTCCAGTTCCTCTAAAGTAAGCTTTGCAAGCTCCTGTTCATCCGGCATTTCATAATTCAAAAGATGGGTCTCTAATAATTCTTCTTTACGCTCTTTACTAATTTCCATGTTCTTCTCCTATATCTTTCCTTAAAACAATCACGTTATTTCTATTTTAATATAAAAATGCTATAAAGTAAAATAGAATCCTTCCGGATTCTACTTTATCTTTCACGCAGTTTACATCAGTTCTTCAATGACTCCTGTTTCATTGTATTTTCTGCAGTCAATGACACGCTGATTGGAAGAACCTTTGAATTTTAATGTAATATCATATAGCTCTGCCACATAAGGGCCATCCACCAGCACATCGATTAAGGATAATAATTCTTTCGTATCCTCGGTATATCTTCTTCCCTCCGGTACCAAATCCTTATCCAGTACATATCCGGTATATGCCCATATGTCTTTTTCCGGATGTTCCGTCCGCACCCGCTTGATAAACGGAAGCAGTGCATGCTGGTTTTCCGGTTCAAAAGGGTCTCCTCCCAAAAGAGTCAGTCCCTTGATATAGGGAGATTCCAAAGATGCAAGAATTTCATCTTCTACTTCTTTTGTAAATTCCTCTCCATTTTTAAAATCCCATGTTTCCGGCTGAAAACACTCTTTACAGTGGTTCCGGCAGCCGGATACAAACAGCACCGTTCTTACACCGGTGCCGTTCGCAATATCATTATATTTAATCGCTGAATAATGCATTTTCTTTTCACTTTCTTTTTATAAATGAAGTACACGCTCCTTGATTTCCTGGGTTCTTCCCTGATTCCAGAACTGGGAACCAATATAACCACAGGTACGTCTTGCCACATTCATCTTATCCTGGTCACGGTTGTGGCAATGCGGGCACTCCCATACTAATTTTCCATCATCATCTTTTACAATCTGAATCTCACCATCATAGCCACATACCTGGCAGTAATCGCTCTTGGTATTTAACTCTGCATACATGATATTCTCATAGATGAATTTCATTACAGATAAAACAGCATCCAGATTATCCTGCATGTTCGGAACTTCCACATAGCTGATTGCTCCACCCGGTGAAAGTGCCTGGAACTGGGATTCGAATTTCAGTTTGGTAAATGCATCGATATTTTCGGTTACATGCACATGATAGCTGTTGGTAATGTAATTCTTATCAGTAACACCCGGAATAACTCCGAAACGTTTCTGTAAACATTTTGCAAATTTATAGGTGGTAGACTCAAGCGGTGTTCCATATACGGAGAAATCAATATTTTCTTTCTCTTTCCACTCCTTGCAGGCATCATTTAACCGTTGCATTACCTTTAAGGCAAATGGTGTTGCTGCCGGGTCGGTATGTGGTTTTCCAGTCATATATCTGGTACATTCGCAAAGTCCTGCATAACCCAGTGAAATAGTAGAATATCCACCATATAAAAGCTTGTCTATGGTCTCGCCTTTTTTCAAACGGGCAAGTGCTCCGTACTGCCAGAGAATCGGTGCCACATCAGAAGGTGTTCCCTTCAGGCGGTTATGACGCGCCATCAATGCACGGTAGCAAAGATCCAAACGCTCATCAAATAGCTTCCAGAATTTTTCAAAATCTCCGCCGGAAGAGCATGCCAGATCTACCAGATTCAAGGTTACCACGCCTTGATTGAAACGACCGTAGAACTTTGGCTTGCCATCTTCATCATGATATACGGTAAGGAAGGAACGGCAGCCCATACAGGTATAGCAGTTGCCCTCTTTTAATTCCTTCATTTTCTTCTCAGAAATATAATCCGGAACCATACGCTTTGCAGTACATTTTGCTGCTTTCTTAGTCAGATAATAGTATTCCGAATCCTCATGGATATTATCCTCTTCCAATACATAAATCAACTTTGGAAATGCCGGTGTAATCCATACGCCATCCTCATTCTTAACACCCTGATAACGCTGGTCTAGCACTTCCTCTATAATCATGGCAAGGTCTTTTTTCTCCTGCTCATTCTTTGCTTCGTTCAGATACATGAACACGGTTACGAATGGGGACTGTCCGTTGGTAGTCATCAGGGTTACTACCTGATACTGGATAACCTGTACGCCCCGCTCGATTTCCGCATGAAGTCTTCTTTCCACAATGCTGTTAATCTTCTCTTCGCTCAGCTCCACATCGCTCTCTTTTAATGTCTGCACCAGCTCTGCATGAATTTTCTCACGGCTGATCTGGACAAATGGTACTAAATGTGCCAGTGAAATACTCTGTCCGCCATACTGGGAGCTTGCCACCTGAGCAATAATCTGGGTTGCAATATTACACGCTGTAGAGAAAGAATGTGGCTTGTCAATTCTGGTTCCGCTGATAACGGTTCCGTTCTGTAACATATCCTCTAAATTTACCAGATCACAGTTATGCATATGCTGTGCAAAATAATCTGCATCATGGAAATGGATAATTCCCTGTTCATGTGCCGCTACAATATCCTCCGGGAGAAGGAATCTTCTGGTAATATCCTTACTCACCTCACCAGCCATATAGTCACGCTGCACGCTGTTTACGGTTGAATCCTTATTGGAATTCTCCTGTTTTACTTCTTCATTATTACATTCAATCAGACTTAAAATCTGTTCATCCGTAGAGTTGGATTTACGTACCAGGGCACGTTTATAGCGGTAAGTAATGTATTTCCGGGCAACAGAAAAAGCCCTCTTGTCCATTAACTGATCCTCCACTAAGTCCTGAATATCTTCTACATTCAGGGCATGGTTGGCATCCTTACAGGAATCCTCTATATATTGTGCAATCTCCTTAATCTGGTCTGCAGTCAATCGTTCCGCTTCCACCACCTCATGGTTCGCTTTATTGATTGCAATAATAATTTTTGAAATGTCAAAAACAGCCTCTGCGCCGCTTCTTTTAATGATTTTCATTGAAATCCTCTCCCATAAAAAAATAGTCTATTCGCATAAAATCGGCACAAAACTGTACTAGATTTTGTGTCGAATCTCTTCAACGCATATACAGTATACCATATCTTGTGTTTTACGCAAGGGGGATATACAAGATTCATGAAATTTTTTCAGAAAAAATTTTTTAGAATTTAACGCTTTTTTCATAATCTGGACAATTATTTTTCACAAAATCCGGGTATACTACAAATATCAATAGAGAACAGGTTCATCCCCCAATGTCTTGTCTCTCTATTTGATAAAACTTTTTTCATAAATTTTCATAACTCCCCTTTGTACCCCCGCAGTGCTGTGGGGGTATTACCTTTGTAAAACCATTTTTCAGACTGTAAAAACCCCGTCTCAAATATCAATGCGATATCGAAACGGGGCTTACTTCATTTTTAATCTATTTTTTAGAAATCTACTTCTGTGTCATAGTAACAGCATTTCAGCAGTTTTTCCATTTCTTCCTGACTTGGCTGTCTTGGGTTGGAGCCGGTGCAGGCATCCAAAATTGCATTGGCTGCAATCTCAGGCAGTCTCTCTAAGAATACTTCTTCCGGTACAAAGCCCTGCTCAGCCGGATAGCTGTCCGGTCCGTAGTTCTTAATACAGTGCGGAATATTCAAGTCATCATTCATCTTACGCAGGTACTGGATTAAAAGTGCGACTTTCTCGTCCAATGTCTCTCCGCCAAGCTTCATAAAGTCTGCAATCACGCCATAACGTTTCTTTGCAGTCTCATCCTTTGCATTAAATGCAATAACCTTCGGCAGATACATGGCATTAGCTGCGCCATGAATAATATGTGCACCGTAGTCGGCAAATGCGGCACCGGTCTTATGTGCCATAGAATGTACGATTCCAAGCAGTGCATTGGAAAATGCCATTCCAGCCAGACACTGGGCATTGTGCATGGCATCACGTTTTGCCATATCTCCGTTATAGGAATCAATCAGATCATGCTGAATCATCTCAATGGCATGGAGTGCCAGCGGGTCTGTAAAATCACTGTTTGCAGTTGAAACATACGCTTCGATTGCATGTGTCATCGCATCCATTCCGGTGTGGGCTACCAGTTTCTGCGGCATGGTCTCTGCCAGTTCCGGGTCAACGATTGCTACGTCCGGTGTAATCTCAAAATCCGCAATCGGATATTTGATTCCCTTCTCATAATCCGTAATAATAGAAAATGCAGTTACTTCTGTTGCTGTTCCTGAGGTAGAAGAAATTGCACAAAAATGTGCTTTCTTTCTTAATTTCGGAATTCCAAATACCTTACACATATCTTCAAAGGTAATATCCGGATATTCATATTTAATCCACATTGCTTTTGCAGCATCAATTGGTGAACCACCACCGATTGCTACAATCCAGTCCGGCTTGAACTTCTCCATAGCGGCAGCACCCTTCATCACGGTCTCAACAGATGGATCCGGTTCAATTCCTTCAAACAGTTCCACTTCCATACCTGCTTCTTTCAGATATGCCTCTGCTTTATCCAGGAAACCAAACCGTTTCATGGAGCCTCCACCAACACAGATCATTGCGCGCCTTCCTTCAAAGTTCTTCAGTGCCTCCAATGCACCTTTGCCGTGATATAAATCTCTTGGTAATGTAAATCTCTGCATTCGTAATACCTCCTTGATAATCATTGTATGTTTACTGATATATTTTTATCATAACATAATAATATACAAAAGGTAACTGGATTTTTCTTGTTTTTTGTGAAATTTTTATAAAATTTGGTTATATTTTCCTCTTACTCTGTTATTTCAGCAGCAGTCGCATCCTGCACCAGCGGATTCGTATCCCGGGTGGTATCTGCTGCCGTCTTTCCTGTCCTGTTGCTTACTGCCTTGCTGATTTCTTTCACCTTATCTGTCGTTTCATAATCCTCTACATCAAATAAATAGCGGTGCAGCAAATCTACATTGGTCTCCAAATCCGTTGGTACAACTACTGCTCCGATGGATTTTTCCATCATCTTGGTGTCTAACTGGAATGGCCAGCCCTGGGTATCTGCAAGCTCATACTCTTTGACATGGGCTGCAAGTCCCAAAATTTCTGTGGTAGAAAGGCTGGTAGAAATGTCCGGAAACAGCTTGTCTACCAAATCATTTAAAGTAAGGATGTCTGCCTGCTTTGCTTTTTCTACAATCTTTCCTACTACGATACGCTGACGCTCGGTCCGGCGGAAATCGTCTCCGCCGCTCATTCGGTCACGGCAATAGGCAAGTGCCTGTATTCCATTGACCTGCTGCACGCCCGGTCCGGAAACCGGCTTGCCATGGGTTCCCATGACTTCATTCATTTCATCAATCCAGATGTGCATATTGCTGGCTTCTTCCTTGGTAATATCCAACTCTATTCCACCTAATGCATCCACAACTTCCATTACCGCATTGAAGTCTACGGATACATATTCGGTAATATTCAAATCCAGATTCTTATTTAACGCCGCTACTGCACCGGTCGGTCCTCCCTTGGCATAAGCTGCATTCAGTTTCCGCAGGCTGTCTTTATCATCTACTGCCAGAAAGGAATCCCGGTATACGGATACAAGCTTCACTTCCTTGGTATCATCATTGATACTGGCAATCATGATACAGTCGCTGTTTCCGCTCTCATAATTTCCACTGTTCCGGTTGTCAATTCCAAAGATAGCTATATTGGTATAATTATCTAACACTTCCTGGGTCTCGCTGTCTATATTAATATTCAGCTTCTTCGCGTCTAAGGAACCGGTATTATTGATTTTATTCAGCTTACTCATTACATAAAATACTACCAGCAAAATGAGTATCACTAATACTTCTACAATAAAAAGTATCAGTTTTCTCTTTCTTCTCTGCTTTTTTCCAACCTTCTTTTTCGGACCTGTCTTCGCCTTCTGCTTTTCCATGCCCATAGTTCCTCCTTACTTTGATATACTTATACTCCTTAATCCGGACTGTTTTTCCACAGCCCATTAATTCATAATATATCTTACTGGAATTGGTTGGTCAATGTCTCACAGACAACCTTAAGAATCAGTTCCATAAATTTAACGAAATCTTAAGTTTTCGTATTAATCAAAAGCAGAACTCTTTCCATTATACCAATGATCCCACATGGCATCATTTACCACAACATACTGTCCGTTATAAATTGCAATGGCATGGGTACCGCCATCCAGTGTACAGCCAATAATAAGGAGTTCATCCTCATAGCCATCTACATCATAGGTAACTTCTTTGATAATCTGTGTTTTATCCCAGTCTGCATAAATCGTTCCCTTGACACCGTCAATCCAGCAGGTTGCCTTTACCGGCTCGTCCCAGAATTCAAAATAGTCTTTATCATTACGCACGGAACTTGGAAACACAGATTCCGGAATATCAGCATATTTTTCACTTCCATTTTCATCCTCTGGTGCATCCGTTGTCTCTGTATCCTCAACCACGCCATCTATTGGCTGGTCTGCATTTACCGGAACTTCTTCTACTGCCGGAATATTTTCCTGTGCGGTCGCATTTTTATCATTTGATTTATTGTAGCTGATGACACCAACTGTCACAGCACTTGCTATAGATGCCGTTACCACGATTCCAATTACCGCTTTTCCAGCTGCAGTTGACAAAAATGATATCTTTCTTGCTGGGCCTGCGGCTTTTACCGCTGTTGAGGCTGCAGTTTTTCCTGCACCATATGTACTCTTTGCTATACTTTTTCTACATTCACTTAATAAAAGCTGGGTGGATGGCTCTGCCGCAGATACAACCATTTCCTTTTTCAACAGATACAGCAGTAACGGCATTGGTGCAACACTGTAAAGCTTGTATCCCCTCTTCTGCAGTTCCTCTGCCTTTGTCTTGATATTATTCCTGCCATAACGCAGTCTTGATTTCACTGTAGCTTCCGGGCAGCCCAGCTGTTCTGCAATTTCTTTTGTGGTAAGTCCCTCTAATTCAAAGGCAATTACCACCAGACGCTGCTCGTCAGACAATGCATCGATCAGCTCATGCACCAGCTGTCTGGTCTCTTCTTTCGTATATTCTAATTCCGGCTCATTTTCCCAGACGCTTACTGCCTGGTCCATGATTTCTGCATCTTCTTCCTCACCACTTTCCATGCGTAAATCAAGCGGTGTATGATTGCGTTTTTCCAGTTCATTTTTTGCTGTATTTACCACAATCTGTGCTAACCAGGAATCAAATTTTTCCGGTTCTTTTAGTTTATCCAGATTTTTCCACGCCCGTATGTATGCTTCCTGCAGAACATCTTTTGCTGCCTCTTCATCCTTCACATATTTTAAAGCCAGATAATATTTATTATTTTTTGTTGTATCATAAAGAAATTCAAATCCCGTCGAATCTCCATTACATGCTTTTTCAACTGCCTGTGTATATGTCATTTTCTTTTCCTTCTTTCTTCCTTATTTCTTATGTGTTTTTCCTATAACGCCTGGTCTCTTAAAACTTTAACAGAAACAGTGCTTCCACCGCAAGCACATTTCCATCTTCTTTTCTCACCAGTCATGACTGTCAATATACTCATTTAAAGCTGCTTCTGCCTCCGGTCCATAGGCATTGCAGGATAACGTTCCATCGCTGTTTTCACTTTCTTCCAGTGCAAAATTTTCCACTGCATACCAGACACCCTGATATACATATATGGCACAGGCACCTTTTACATAGGAAGATAACATATAGTTATTGTGATGACCAGTTGAGTAAAACCACTGCATGTGGATTCTATATGCGCTTCCCGCAGAATTTAATGCTATGTTTTCTCCATAATTGCCACAGCCATTATGGGAAAAATCTGATACAATTGCCTGTGCTCTCTGGCATGCAAAATTGTATATGTCCTCATCCCAGGTAAGTGCATTGAGGCCTACTGCTGTTCTCTCTGCATTCACATAAGACCACACCTCTTCGGCCGCACTTCTGTCAAAACCATCCGAATGAACCTCCGGCATATCAATCCATGTTCCTGCATTGACATCATATATCATTCCGTCATGTGGCGGCTTATTTGAATCGGTTGTATCTGCTACTGTTGAATTCTTTTTCTTACCGCTTTTATTTTTGTCTGACTGTTTCAATAGCTGTTTCTGCAGCATTTTCTACTATAACTTTTACCCTCTTCTGTGGTGTTTTCTCTGCTACTTTTTCTTTTTCCGTAGTCGGACATCCCTTTGCTTCTGTCACATTGCTACATCCTGTTAAAGCGATTGTTGCTGCCATCAGGACAGCAAGTGCAATATATCCAGGTTTTCTCATTTTCATCCTAATCTTTCACCTTCCTTTTTGCGATTTGTTCTGTTCATAATCTGTTTACGAACCGAGCAATCCGTATCCTCGTTCATTTCAAAATTCTGCATGTCCTTATGCATCAGCAGCACAAACCATTTTATTATATTTTTCATCTGTTCTTCCTCCCTTCTACTAAGTAAGACAGGAAGGATTGGAAAAAAGATTTAAATTTTTCAAAAATTTTTCAAAAAAAATAAGAGCAGTCTGTGAAACCACTCTTATTGCTGTTGCCAAGCATCCATAAGAAGCTGCCCATGCAGGTTCTGTAGATTAATATTTTTTTGTATTCTTTTCTGAATTATATTGGTATGTTTATTTAAATTTTATACTGCATGAAATTGTCATTATGCACAAATCCAAAATCGGTATATAACTTGACTCCCATATCAGATGCCGTAATTTGTACTGTTCCACATCCATATTCCCTGGCATCATTTACAACACGGGATAACAATTCCTTAGCTATCCCCTTTCTTCTATAATCCGGATTCGTAAACATACTGGACAATAAACCAATTTTGCCACTAGGGCATCCGAAATATGGCGGTTTCTCTACGAATGACATTCCACTTGTTCCAACAATATTTTCCCCATCAAACGCAAGCCATGATACAAATGTTCCATCCTTCATATGACGCGTATAGTACTCTTTCAGCGCAGGAAACAAATCTATTTTCTCTTTTGCTCCTTCTTCTCTTAGCTGATTTATTCTCATATTGATAAAAATGTTAAGTTCTTTTTCTGTAAGTCTTTTATATTCTATTGGCATATTGTTCTCCTTGACTTTTATGTGTATATTTTAATTAATAAAAGCAATCATGTAACAAAACGCAAAATGAGAACAACTTTCGCCATTCTCATTTCCACATAATTTCAATTACTAATCTTCTATACTATCTTTTGTATCTTGGATTAAATCGCTGAGAATTTTTTTAGCATTTTCAATGTCATTATTCTCAAATTCCTTTTCCATTGCCTCTAATTGTCTCATAAGATTTCGCAGATAAGCTTTAAAAATTGCCTTATGTTCATTACTCACTTATTACCACCACCTTTCGTTATTTTATATCACCCAACAGCAAAGTTCTCAAATCAGGGTATCGGCATAATAAGGTACTTTGTTTTATAACTCTACAAATTAACAAAGCTCTCAAACTTCTCGGAAGAGTAGAAGAAAAGGAAGACGGTTTTACATCTTTCTGAATTAACAAAGCTCTCAAACGCAGTTATGCTTTCTGATATGAAAGACCAGGTTTTACATCTTTCTGAATTAACAAAGCTCTCAAACAAAGAAACCTGCAATTTGTCCGATAAGGTAGTTTTACATCTTTCTGAATTAACAAAGCTCTCAAACCCATCCATTGACTCCTGTGTCTCTGAATCAGTTTTACATCTTTCTGAATTAACAAAGCTCTCAAACATGTTTGGTGGTTATATTATTAATCCTAAAGTTTTACATCTTTCTGAATTAACAAAGCTCTCAAACGGTTTTGTGTGGTATGAAAGTCAGTTTGAGTTTTACATCTTTCTGAATTAACAAAGCTCTCAAACGAGTACAGAAGAGGAACAAATAGAAAAGCGTTTTACATCTTTCTGAATTAACAAAGCTCTCAAACTGGCCAGTTCGTTCAATTCATCCTCGTTGAGTTTTACATCTTTCTGAATTAACAAAGCTCTCAAACTTGTAGTGCTTTGTCTGGAATAAAGTTTCCGTTTTACATCTTTCTGAATTAACAAAGCTCTCAAACCAAGTTCCATTTTTTAATTTATACCATCCGTTTTACATCTTTCTGAATTAACAAAGCTCTCAAACTATATTAATTCTTGCGGAGCTTGCAGAGAAGTTTTACATCTTTCTGAATTAACAAAGCTCTCAAACGGTATCATATAAACTATAGTATTTTTTATGGTTTTACATCTTTCTGAATTAACAAAGCTCTCAAACAATGTTCTGTACCAAGGTATTTACAAGGAAGTTTTACATCTTTCTGAATTAACAAAGCTCTCAAACATTTCTGCTATATTTTCTCATTGAAAAAATGTTTTACATCTTTCTGAATTAACAAAGCTCTCAAACCATTGAAGTGAAGATTGCGTCAATAAAAAGTTTTACATCTTTCTGAATTAACAAAGCTCTCAAACACAAAATATGATAACTTATTTTTACAGTTAGTTTTACATCTTTCTGAATTAACAAAGCTCTCAAACTTTTACGCCACTTGTCACAAGTCTTGTGTGTTTTACATCTTTCTGAATTAACAAAGCTCTCAAACAAACTTTTGACAAAAAGAAAAGCAAGTACGGTTTTACATCTTTCTGAATTAACAAAGCTCTCAAACGTAATCGGATATTGTAAAGCAGGTGACATAGTTTTACATCTTTCTGAATTAACAAAGCTCTCAAACCTCAAATTGCTTTAAGGACATCTCCGAGCCTATACTATATTGCGAATATAGTGTTAATTCTTACAATTCAATTATACATAAATCATCATCAATTATCCAGCCTTTTTCACCTTCCATATGCGGTGATAGTGTTGGTTCTATGACAACCATATAAATCTTATTATACATTGCAAACTGATAAAATTGCATGGTCTCTTCTGTTGAAAAATAGTACTTTAAGTTTGGAATCACAAATATATCGATTCCACATATTTGATTCATGAGTTTTACATATTGAAGCAATTTTTCAAGTAACGAGTCACTTTCCATATCTGTTTCTACTGATATCGCTTTCATTAAGCTTGATAAATCAACTTCAAAATTATATTTTAGATTATATGGTACCGTAGAAATGAGTTTATCAAAATATTCCATCAATTCCTGTTTAAAACGTATGCTTTCTTCTTGTAATAGTGCGTCATTTTGATATGTAAGTTCCTGATACAATTTAGAGATAATTTTACAATCATTGGTATTAATATTAAAAATATTATAAATGCACTCTATCCTCTGTGACATTTTCAGTTCCTTATCCCCATCTGACAAAATAAAATTTCCCGTTTCTCCTTTATATTGTTTCCACAATTCTTCCAGAATATTTCTATACGCCAAATGATTCTCTATTGATAAAACCAGTATCTGATTCTCCATTAAATCAAATTCCAGATTATATAAAGTATTTACTAACTTCATAAAATCACCAGCCTTTCGTCCGTATCCAATACCAGAGACTTATTTTCTCCTACCACATATTCCATCTTTGCAAACTGCTTTTCAGTCACTCTTAATATTTGCACCAGTCCTTCTCCCGGTTTATTCTTCCGGATACTCTCCTGAACAACATCTGCTACTCCTGCATTTTGAACTAATTTGCAATACACCGATTCCTGCATCATAAAAAAACCTGCTTTTAACAAGTACTTTCTAAACTCTCTATAATCCCTGCGCTGTTTTTCAGTTAGTACCGGAAGATCAAACAAAACCATTATTCTCATATACCTATAACTCATCCTTATAGAACTTAATCAATGAAATATCGCCCTCATTTAATGCATCAAAAATACTCCGGCAGTATATTTTCATTGCATTGTTCACGCACTCCTTTCGTCCGGCTATTATCATCTCTTTTTGCAGCATTTTTAATATTTCAACTTTTTCATCATGTTCAAACTTATCTGGATGCATCGTTTTTACAAGATTATCCACTATCGGTCGAAATGGTTCCATTAAATCAGATGCCAAATTAAATTGATTAAAAATATTATCATGAAATAATCCAATCTGCGTAATATACCCATTTAGGGCTGTTTCTCTGGCGCAAGTAGAAAGTAGTAAACTGTAGCCATAATTCAATGCAGCATTTATACTGTTCTCAGCTGTTCTCGTAAAATCCAAGCCAAACAATGCATTAAAATAAACTTTTGCCGCATGACCCTCTCTATTTGTCGCGTCACCAAACTCAATCTGTGTAATATATTCATAAAGCATCTGAGCTTCCGTTCTATCCCACCTTTCAAGATTTTCAGCCTGTTTTCTAATTTTCTCAGTAACTATTTCCGTCCATACCGATTTTTTTATATCCTCTGACCACGCAATCTGTTTCCGCACTTTCATACTCGTGTCATGGCTTCCGTAATATGGAATTAATTCAGAGGAAGGATTTCTTTTTTCATCACAAAATATCACTTTTATTTTCTTTTTCGTCAACTCACAAAGTAATGCTGCAGTAAGAGAAACGGATGTTGTTTCAATCATCAATATAGAAATTTCACTAATATGTATTTTGACAACATCCTGATTTCTCACTATCAGATAGCCCATCTGATAATCTAACTTTGCACTGCTTGAGATGACAACAGTCCGCCAACTCATACTGTATGGAGATTGATTTTCTTTTCATACAATCCTGTTACAGATTGATTAAGCAGATATATTTCTTCATCTCCAATTTTCTTACTTATCAACATTTTTCCACAATGTGCAGATTCGCCCAATAATGTCATATCACATTCACTTCCTAAAACAGCCGCTAACTGTAGTATTTGACACAATACCGCACATTGCTCTTTGATTGATAAATTGCTAAACTTTTCACTGCCTTTTTCCAACTTATCTTCAACAGGATTTGGTCTTTTTGAGAAAATGCCATGTTTAAATTTTTGTATAAGTTCTGAATACAAAACCTCATTCTTTTCTTTTGTAATAATCTCATCTACAGTATCTTTTTCTTTGACCTTTTCCAGCTTTGAAATATATTTTATCCACTCATTTTTTAAGCATAGATTTACTGCATTCCGCACACTTAATCGATTTCCTGTTTTTCCGGTAATATAACAGAAATAACCATTCCTCTTTATCAAAGATCCTATTTTAATCTTTTTAAGCCTTATATCTGCATCAACAAGACCCAATATTTCTTCACAATATTTTTTTAATTCATCCGGATTCTGTTCTATCTTTTGAGCCAAATACACCGGCACCGATTCAATTGTCCGGATTCGTTTCTTCTTTTCAGTATGTTCTACTAAAAAGAAATATGCACCAGTTACCTTCGTAAATCCTCCATATTTTGTAACATCCTGCATTTTATCATCTGATGACTTAAATGGAATATATCCCTCACCTTTAGCTTTTTTAGCACTGTAAAGAGTCTCATTTGCCAATCCGCCTTTTCCTTCAAAACTATATCGGGTCATCAACGGGGTATTTCTGCTTAACATCTTCTTTACGGTAGTTATTGTTCCTGCCTCTCCATCCTTTCTCTGTGCAATCCATGCCACTTCACCATTACGTTTTACATCCCAGTCAAACATTTTTGACAAATTATAATCTTCTTTATACTTATCATAATCTTTTTTTATAAAGTTAAGCGGATTTTGAGTAAATTTCACATAATATACATTTCCAACTACAATATTAAGATATGCGTCATGAGCATGATGGAAATCATTAACCAGACGACTCTTCGGAATATCATCCCTTGTATGCCTAAATTCAGATACGTTTGACGCCTTTGCATAAACAATCTTACTACCCGGCAAAAGTTGTCGCAGTATATTTGCTACACCTTTTGTTCCCTGGCTGGTTTCTACCAGCTGTCTTGCAATAAATCCCGCTTTTTTTTCATCACTAAATGGACTTCTTCCCATAAGACGATTATATTTTTCTTCTGTAATAAATCCAGATTTTCTAAGCTCCAGCCACATTTTTTTCTGTGATAAAAAGATTTCCTCCTCTATCGGGTAATGATCACTTTTATGTGCATTCTTCTCTTTGCAGACTAAAACCAGATTATTATCAATATTATCATCTTTCACAAAATGCCTTGGATAAATATGGTCTATATCATACAGATTATTATCGAATAAATCATCCAATTCTATATGCTTTCCAGTATACATACATCTTCCTTTTTGAGTGAGGTAAAGATACATTTTTTTACTTCTGATTTTTCCGTCTTCCTCTGCATTAGCAATCACCTGCATCCAATCAGTAGTTTCATCTTTTACTTTTTTATATAATTCTTCAAATTTATTGCGTCTGCTTGAAGTCCGGGTTTTATGTTCATCCGGTCTTCTTGTCATTTCAACAAATATACGCTCTGGTTCGCAGCCCAATACTTTAACCAACTCTTTAATCACGAGGATTGTCTGCCAGATCATTCTCCTTACCGGAGCAGAAAAATAATATTCATTCAAATCTTCCGCTTCAATCTCAGATAATGTTTTCAGCATTGTATTTTGATACTCTGCCAAACATTCTTTATAATTATATAAACTACTATTTATAAGCTCCATTAAATTCAGATTATTGTTCCATAGTGCTCTGATAATACTTATTGATTCCCCTGTTGAAGTATCTGCTCCATTAAGTTCTAAAAATTTCTTTGATAAATTACCCCAATCTTTGAATTTAAATCCTAAAATTCTTTTAATCTGCTCCTCCGAAAGTTTATTTCCATATTTTTCTTCTATTCTATCTTTCAGGAATTTTTTAGAATCTCCGTAGACCGTACACCAAAATACTATGTCCTCTATCATTTTCTGAACACTGTCTTTAGAAATATCCTCACCAAATATCGGTTTGAATTTACCATATGTTGTTAATGCATTATTTATTGAAACATCCACTCCTGTAACCTGCTCTTCTGTTTCAATAATTCCTCTTGTATGTAAGTATTTACATAACTGCTTCTTTGTTACTTTTTTCCCTTTTTGAAATACAGCTTTGTATATATCCTGCTTTAACTCAACCGAGATTCTCTCCCCATCAATCTTAATATTATTAATTTCATTAAGAACGCAATAGCTTTGATATTCCAGTGAAGCTTTCGGCAATACCTGTTCTCCGCTAATATATGTGCAACGCCGCACCATCCGTGATATAAATGCTTCTGATGTCGCTTTCATATCTATCTTCTCATCAATATTCCATGGTAAAACCTGTCCATCTTCTCGTCTTACAACCCAACCATTTCCTCCATTTTTGCCACTGTTTTCTGATGTTGGGCCAACATAATACGGTATTTGAAATGTAAAGAGTTTTAATATTCTTTCTGATACCGACAACCCTGTTTCATCCTTTTCCGTTAAAAATGGAAGATAATTTTCTGCATTTGAAAGTATTTTCTTCATTTCTCTTGCATGCACCTGATTTGGAATTACTCCGTTAGATGCTGTCAGCTGTTTCGGTAAAAATGTTTCATTTTCAATAGATGTAAGTATTTTCTGTACATTCTCATCTTCTTTTTGAGCATCTTTCAAAAGTTTCTTAATTTCCTTATACAATTCTTCCGAAGTTCTTTTATTTCCAACTCTTCTTTCCTTATTTTTTGAGTTATAAGATCCTACATATGATGCATAGGAACCATCTGCATCACTATTAAAGAACTTATCATATTCCTTTTTACCGCAATATTTCTTTATAACCTCTTTTAAAAGTTTCAAATCTTCTTTATGCTTTGTATATGACGCAACTCTTGCCTGTGATAAGTAATTATGTCCTTTCATAATGCTTGCTAAAGATCCAATATCGAACATTTCTTTCATAGCCATAATAATTTCAAAATAATCTTCACCGATTATATTGGCAATTTCATCTGATTTTTCATCAAAAGTAGATTCTGAAAGACAGATATCAAGTTTAGTCACTTCTTCACTCTGTACATCTGGAAAAACAACACATGCATTGAATTTTAAACCACATAATCCTCTTATTAATTCCTTATATGGCTTGTTCTTTAAATCTACGTGCAATACCCCTGCAAGTTCTTCCGCTTTATGCGTTCTGCTCATATCTCTGCGGGACAAAATTGCTTCTATTTGCTTACAATCTATATCCTGACTCAAATGATATTCTGTTAATTCTGAAAGTAATTCTGTTAATTCAAAATACGCATTATCAATATTACTTTCACCGTTATTTTCACCTAATCCTGCATTTAAGAAATGACCACGGTGTTTAAACATATTCAGCAGTGCTAAAAAAACAAGCCTGACATCATGTTTTTCTGTACTGCTTATTAATTCATTTCTCAAATGATATATGGTTGGATACTCATTAAAATAATCCTTGTCCGTATAATTGCTATCATTAAAAATATTATTTTTATATCTTACTTCAACATCCTTATCTTCCTCATGATATTTACTATTCTCTAATCTTTGAAAGAAACTAGGGTCCACTTCACATATGGCATCATGAAAATAGTCTTTTAAAATGCCAATTCTAACCTGCTCTCTTTGTTTTCTCCTTCTGCTTATTCTGTGTGTACGCCTTTCAACTGCACCAGATGCCTCATTAAATTCACGTATTCCCCATAAATCTTTTCCTTTTGCTTTCAACAATCTGTACTCTGGATCAGTTGCTGCCCAACCCACAGAATTAGTTCCCATATCCAATCCCAAATAATACTTGAATGCTGTCATAAAATTTCCTCCTGATTTTTTATCATTTTTTTGTTGACTATATTTGTTTACATGCTATAATAAAAGAGAATTAACAAAGCGAGTGCAAATAAGGTTTATCCGGCATCGTCTTTTGACTCTGCATGGTGCAGATTAAATCAAGACCTGATGGTCTTTTTTTATTGCCTTTATAATTTTTCTCTGCAACATTCCTCCGTGTCCCTCTGTTAGATAATTCTATTATGCCAAATTACAAGTCCATAAATCTCCACTTGAATTTCATTTTTTATCGAATCTTTGTTCTATCATTTACTATACTTGTTTGCGAGTTATAGGACAAAATGTGTTGATGAAAATCGCTTTCAAGCCTTGAAAATAAAGGGCTGAAGGCGGTTTAATCTTTTTTCAAAGAACTTTGAGGGTGGACAAAACGTGTTGATAAAAAATGCTCTAACCCTTGAAAATAAAGGGCAAAACAGAGTTTAATCTTTCTTGAAATAGAAAACCATGGAGGAAGATTAAATGAATCAGATAAATTGTCCTATTTGTGGAAACAAATGTGTTAAAGCAGGAAAAACAAAAGCGGGAACACAACGCTGGCTATGCAAGAAATGCAAAACTTCGTTAACACATAAAATAGATAATGATTCAAAGGAGTTACAAATCTTCTTAGATTGGTTGTTTGGAAAAGAAACTCAATCAATAATGCCAGGAAAAGGAAGAACATTTAGAAGAAAGACAGCAAGATTTTGGGATATATGGCCGATGCCACCGAAAATAGAAGAAACCAAAGATGTTCTTTTTCTTGATGGAATTTATCTTGGCCGAAAGGCCTGTGTGCTAATCTGCTGCGATGAGAAAAATGTACTTGGATGGTATTTATGCCGATATGAACATGCAGGTGCCTGGATTGCTTTAATGAAGCGTATAGCTGAGCCAAGAATGGTTGTATCAGATGGTGGAACAGGATTTGCAAAAGCACTGAAAAAAGTATGGCCAATAGCAAAACATCAAAGATGTATATTTCATGTATTCTGCCAGATAAAACGTTATACAACGTCCAAACCTAATACATTAGCTGGAGTAGAGCTTTATTGTCTGGCTAAAGATTTACTTAAAATAAAAGAGAAACAAGAGGCAGAAACATGGGTAACTCGTTTCACTGAGTGGATAAAGAAGTATCAGAAATTTCTTAGTGAAATGACGGTAGATGAGCATGGTAATAAAAGACCAATTCATGAGAGACTGCTTAAAGCAGAGAGATCCCTTCTTAAACTTATCAAAGAAAACATACTGTTTACATACTTGGATAAGGAATTTATAAATGATTTCATTGCACCATCTACGAATAACAGAATTGAAGGCGGAATCAACTCAAGACTCAGAGAAATGTTGAGAAATCATAGAGGACTTTCTATAGAAAGACGAATAAAAGCGGTTTACTGGTGGTGTTATATGCACTCTCCAGAACCGCTTTCATTGTCTGAAATAATAAAAACTATGCCTACAGATAGAAGTATTGCAGCAATATATCAAAGGATGAATGATAAATCCCGGTTGGAAAAGAGTCTTTCACTTTGGGGTGATGCCATTGTGTGGAGTGACCTCCATAAGATGGATAAATCTTTTACAGAATGGGATTAGCCATCAACACGTTTTGTCCTATAACCCTTGTTTGCCAATCGATTAATTTCCTCTCGTATCTGTTCTACCAAGCTATCCGGTGCAACAATCTTCACTCCATCACCCAATGCCATAATCCAATGTACAAAATGCATGCTGGCAGCTACTTTTACCACAACTTGAAAATGTCCATTGTCCACTTTGGTTATTCTTACATCTTTTCCAAAACGATCTATCATAACTCCTGCCAAACTATTTTCGCACAGAATTTCCACATTCCGCTCTTCCCCATTAAACATATTAAACATCTTTTTGTCATATGTTACCATATCAGGTTCTTTGAATTTATATCTGCCTTCACGAACTTTATTTTCTACTTTTATACTAAGCATTTTATCTACACGATAATGCTTAATAATTCCTGCATCTGAATCATATCCAATCAGATAGTAATACTCATCATCCCATGATAACCCCCATGGACTGACTTCATATCTCTTACCATCCCGCTTAAGCTCCGCCTCCTTTTTCACATTCCACTGAAAGTACTGAAAAGATATCTTTGAATTCTCAGCTATAGCCGTATGAATTGCATCGACATTTTCCATTATTCCATTGTTCATTGATTTTACACGCCCTGCTACATATACCTGACGTTGCAACATAGTGGCATTATGTTTACTCGTCAAATGTTCTATTTTTTTAATCAACTCATTTGATTTTTCTTCTGTAATAAACTTCGCCGCTGCAACAGAATCTACAAGAAGTTTTAATTCTGCCAATTCAAAATCTCGCTTAACAACCTGATAATGATATGTTTTTCCATACTGCGTCTTTTTTATCTTTATTCCGAATTCATCAAGCCGGGCAATATCATCATACAAACTTTTCCGTTCTGCCGTAACATTATTTGCAGACAGTTTATCTATAATCTCCTGTAATGTAATATCATGATTAGCATCTGTATTGTCCAGAAGAATTTTTGCAAGATACAGTATCTTAAGCTTTTGATTACTCCTAGCTCCGCGTCTTTGCTTTTCAACTAATATTTCCATTTTCTCTGCCATTAAAGCACCCCCTAATATTTAAATTATAACTATTATATTCTATCATTTTTATAATAGCAACATTCCTTTTCTCTAACACCTACAGAAAGTGCCATCAGTGACTTCTTACTAATATCTGACAATCAGAACAAAGAATGTGCCTGCGGCGGTCGCTTGCGACATCTACCTTATACGCCGCAGTGCGCATCCTCGCGGAGTGTTTTTTACTTTACAGGAAAGCAATTTCCTGTAAAGTAAAAAAGTTCCAACCAGCAACCATATTGTCTGCTGATTGGAACTCTTCCGTTATACGTGTCAGGGTTCGCCTACGTTCACGTTTAGTGGACTAGACGGGAGTCGAACCCGTGTCCAAAAGCCTATTCCCTGTCCTTCTACGAGTGTAGTTTATTCTTTGACATTCCCTCCGCCACACGAAAACAAACATCCTTGTGGTTTTAGTAGCTTCATGATACGCCCACAGGTGCAAAGCTTAGCCTGCGTCGTTTCTCACAGAGTCGAAGCCTGGATCCTAAAGTGTGAGTGCCCTAGGTCAGACTGCTGCCATTAGGCAGCGTATGCTAAATTATCTTCAGCGTTTATATTTAAGTTTGCCATTTAACGCATTGCATACGGATAGCTTCACCAGTTTCAAAACCCCTGTCGAAACCTTTACAAGCCCATATATTAAATTATAGTCTTTAACGACCATATAATATATAACATTATATACCACTTAAAGTCAATATATTCTTATAAATAAAAAATTAATTTTTTTATAAATTATGATAAGATGAGCACAAAAGTGCTCACCTTAAAAGTTTTGCCTTTACCAGCCGAACACCCTCATCATTGCAATCTAACCATTCAAAACCTACCCCAGATTTCTAATCTTAAAGTCCTTAGCTGCCTCCCGCTGCTGGTCTTTCTTCGCTATTGAATCTCTCTTATCGTAATTCTTCTTACCTTTTGCAAGACCTATCTGCATTTTAACCTTGCCATATTTCAGATAAACCTGCAATGGCACAAGTGTATAGCCCTTGGTAGAAAGCTGTCCTGCAAGCTTATTAATCTCACTTTTATGAAGAAGCAGCTTCTTAGGTCTTAATGGGTCTTTATTGAAAATATTACCTTTTTCATAAGGTGTGATATTCATATTAATGGCAAATACTTCCCCATTAATTATCTGTATATACGACTCTTTGATAGAACATTTCCCCTGTCTTATTGACTTAACCTCAGTTCCACAAAGTTCAAGCCCTGCTTCAAGCTTATCTTCTATAAAGTAATCAAAATACGCTTTCTTGTTGTTGGCAATTAATCTGTTGCCGCTTGCACTGTCTTTGCCCATACATATCCTCCATTATCTAATTACTTAATTGCTTACTATTCTTCATAATCCTGTGCAAACATAAAATCTATCGTTCTTGATATTGCATTAGTATCAACAACAACAACCCTGACTTTCTGTCCAAGCTTATATGTCTGATGAGTTGTTTCATTAAACATCTCGTAATGATTTTCATCAAATACATAGTAACCACGCATATTATTGACAGAAACCATTCCTTCTATTGTATTAGGAAGTTCAACATATATGCCCCAATTCGTTACTCCTGATATTACACCATCAAAATACTCTCCGATATGTGCACTCATATACTGAACCATTTTCAGCTTATCAGTATCTCTTTCTGCCTCATCTGCACGGCGTTCAGTTGCACTCGCCTGTTCTGCAACATCTGGAAGGATTTTATCATAATGAAGCTTTCGCTTCTCACTCATTCCTCCATGAAGACATTCTTTAATTATTCTATGAATTTGCAAATCCGGATATCTTCTTATTGGCGAAGTAAAATGGCAGTAATATTTTGCCGCAAGTCCGAAATGTCCAATACATTCCGCTGTATACTTAGCCTTCTTCATAGACCTTAATGTAAGTCTGCTTATAAGATTTTCCTCGTCACTTCCCGCTATTTTTTCAAGAAGCTTCTGTAATTCTTTAGGATGAATTTCATCAGTTATATGCATTGAATATCCAAAATTATTAATAAATGTAGATAATTTTAATATCTTTTCCGGGTCAGGATTTTCGTGTGTTCTATAAAGAAATGGTACTTCCTGCCAGAAATAATCTTCTGCTACTGTCTCATTAGCAGCAAGCATAAAATCTTCTATAAGCTTAGTTGCTACATTTCTGTCATATGGCTTAATATCTACAGGCCGTCCATCTTTATCAAGAATAATCTTAGATTCAGGAAAGTCAAAATCTATTGAACCTCTCTTAAATCTTTTCTTTCTTAATATATCAGCACATTCCTGCATAAGCTTAAACATATCTACAAGCTCACTGTACTTTGCACATTCTTCTTTATCATTATCTTCAAGTATCTTTTTAACAGATGTATAAGTCATTCTTCTATTTACATTGATAACTGACTCGCATATCTTATGGCCTATTATGTTACCTTTCATATCTATATCCATAAGACAGCTTAATGCCAGTCTGTCACATCCTTCATTCAACGAACATATTCCATTGGAAAGCTGGTGCGGTATCATCGGAATAACCCTGTCAACCAGATACACGCTTGTTCCTCTCTTAAGAGCTTCCTTATCAAGTGGACTGTCCTCTTTAACATAATGGCTTACATCAGCAATATGCACACCAAGATGATATATATCATTTTCTTTAGTTAATGATACTGCATCATCTAAATCCTTAGAATCCTCGCCGTCTATTGTCACCATAACAACATCTCGCAGATCCGTCCTGCCTGCTATATCATTGCCATCAACCTCATCTGGTATGCCCTTTAATTCCTTCTTAACACTATCTGGAAATTCTTCTGGCAGGTCATAGGCTTTTACTATTGATAAAATGTCTGTTCCCGGATCATCCATATGTCCGATTACTTCAATTATCTTACCCTCAGGATTCTTTCTTGCACTGCCATAGCTGCTTATCTTAACTACTACTTTACTGCCTGTAACCGCTCCTATTTCGTGTTCCTTAGATACGAATATATCACAGCCAATCTTCTGGATAGCAGGCACAACAAAACCTTAGCGATCTTCTGGTCATCAGGGATCACAAAGCCAAAATTCTTATTCTTCTGATATGTTCCAACCAAAGTCTTAACTTCGTGGTCTAATATCTCTATTATCTTACCTTCACGTCTTCTATCACCATTCTTCTGTGCTGTAATTACAACTTTAACTTTGTCGTGATAAAAAGCATCCTTAGTATCACTTGCTTTGACAAATATATCATCATCCTGCCCATCTACAACAACAAAACCAAATCCCCTGCTTGTACTCTCAAATGTTCCTACAAGTGCAACATTATCAGGCTTCATATATTTCCCCTTCTTGCTTACACCTATAGTTCCGTCTGCAACTAAAGAATCAAGAACCTCCTGAAGTTCGTGTCTTAATTCTTTAGGAATACCAAGAAGAATTGCTATCTCCTTTGTCTTCATAGGAACATATAATTCATTATTGAGTATCAGATCAGCAAGGTTTTTCCTTCTTTCCTTGAAAACACTACTTTTCATAGTTTCCTCCATTCCATTACTATAATTCAATATCAATCTGCAATATAATATATATTTAATATTTATTACACAAAAACGCCCTTAAGATACTATATCTTAAGAGCGTTAATGTTATCAATTAGAAATTAATATTTAAAATAATAGCTATTACAACGAATAATACAGCAAGAACTTTAGTAATAGTTACAAGCTTACCTTCCATTGAACGACCTTTATTCTTACCCCAGTAAGTATCAGCAGCACCACTAATAGCACCTGATAAACCATTCTGTTTACTTTCCTGCATAAGAACTACTATTGTTAAAAATATACATACTAATATAAATATACCCATTAAGACTATTCTTAATGTATCAGCCCATGACATACCAAACATATATCAAACCTCCTATTGCAATAATCACAATGAATTGATTATAACAAATAAATATTAAATGTGCAACTAATATCTATAACTAATTGTCCATCTGTGCACTATATAATCCTATCTATGAATTATTTCTTAATAAGAAGTGATTCTCCTGTCATCTCTGCCGGCTTCTCCATTCCCATAATCTCAATAAGAGTTGGAGCTATATCACAAAGTCTTCCACCTTCTCTAAGTGTATATGCTTCATCATAATTGACAAGAATAAATGGAACTGGATTAGTTGTATGTGCTGTATGTGGTGCACCTGTTTCATAATCTATCATCTTCTCTGCGTTACCATGGTCAGCAGTGATTAACATAGTACCACCAAGTTCAGCAACCTTTTCGTATACTTCACCAATACAATCATCAACAACTTCAACTGCTTTAATAGCTGCAGGAATAACACCTGTATGACCAACCATATCGCAGTTAGCGAAGTTAACGATGACTACATCGAATTCTCCAGAATCTAATTCTTCGATTAACTTATCTTTTACAAGGTAAGCACTCATTTCTGGCTGTAAGTCATAAGTAGCAACCTTAGGTGAGTTGATTAAGTCACGCTTAGCACCTTCGATTTCCTTATCTTCTCCACCATCAAAGAAGAATGTTACATGGGCATATTTTTCAGTTTCAGCAATTCTTAACTGCTTTAATCCCTGAGCTGATACATAATCACCAAATGTGTTAGTTAATTCAGGTAAAGCGAATGCTACATGACCATTTACTGAATCAGCATATTTCATCATAGATACGAAATAAATACCATTTCTCTTAGTTGCTGGTGTATATCCCTTATCTGCATAGAAATCAGGATTTGTCATAACAGTAGCAATCTGGATTGCTCTGTCTGGAC
>ENA-OPNW01000236-OPNW01000236.1-human-gut-metagenome-genome-assembly--contig:-NODE-236-length-40199-cov-7.161344_pt1 | contig 40199 bp, 30 predicted proteins | sample MGYA00241540_ERZ501777 | MGnify/ENA primary metagenome ERZ501777 (study PRJEB25962, sample SAMEA2042615) | human gut metagenome | biome: human gut; feature: human-associated habitat; material: faeces...
ATCGGGCAACAGGCGATACATAGAGGACATTCCCGACTTTGAGAATCCGATACTCGGAGAGAACCGCCTGTCGTCGGTGAACAAGGAGGAGATGCACCAAGTGGCCAAGACGCAATTCAAGCCGTTGATGTCGGCAGTGGCTAAACTGAGCGGCAACGGCAAGGAGAGCGGAGAGTTGTATGACTATATGTTCGCCAAGCACGGACTTGAGCGTGATGCCGTGATGCGGCAGAGAGAGGCTCAGAAAGAGTTTGACAAGTACCAAAAGGCAAATCCCAAAGGAACTAAAACGATTGGAGATTTCGTTGCAAGCCTTGAAGGCAAAGACTATGCAGGACTTACGGCATTGACGGCAGAAGACGGCAGGGTGAAGTCGATACAATCGCAGATAGACGCCATAGACGAGCAGATGAAGGCTACAGACGACCAATTGTTGCTCCGTAATCTCGGTGGTCAGAAGAAGCGGTTGAAGGTGGATTTGCTCAATGCCGCAAGGGATGCCGCTGATGACATCCGCAAGACTTTTGAAAACAATCCGAGCCATGACCGGTCAGACATAAATGAATTATGGAAGCGGGTAAACGAGGTGAACGGCAACACACTGAGGAAGTTGTATGAGAGCGGTATGCTCACGAAGGAGGCATACAACGACATCAGCAGTATGTACACGAATTACATCCCTATGAGGGGATTTGACCAAACGACAAGTGCGGACGCCTACGCTTATCTGACGCACGGCGACAGCGCAGAGCCGAGAAATACTTAAAACAGCGCTGTACTCGGCTGATTTGTATGCTAAGAACCAAAAATCCAAGCGTCCGTTCAATTGGGTAATTATCAAAACAAAAGACCACGATGGTAAAAACAAACTTGTCCTCTTGGAAGTTAACGACAACAAGGACAATGTGGAAATTGTGCATTGGCACTATCTTGATGACCGAGGCCTTGAAAAAATAAAAAAGCAAGCCGAACGTGAGGGCGGGCAACTCCTCATACTGCCTTCCGAAAAAGAAGAGGCTGGCGCCCTTTCCAGCCGTACATCCGACTTGCCTGCTGACAAAGCTAGTAAAAAGACAGAGAAGAAGCAAAAGAAGCAGAGCGTTTTTGACAAGGCTAAGGAGATTGCCGACAAGGAGGAGAAGAAACGCAAGGCTGAGGCTTAGGACGACTCAGTTCTCGGTCAAGCGACAAGAGCCGTGGGCAAGAAAAAGAAGGTCAACCTGTTCAAATATACGGCTTCAGAAAAGTCCGACCGTAAGGCACTGAGAGGATGATAGACGTTGATATGAAACTCCACACGAAGGACTTCGGTGGCAAGTTCTCATACCTCGATGCGGAGACGGACACACGGACAGACGGCATGCAGCGGTTTCTGCGGACAGCAGGCGGAGAGGTGTACGGCTTGGTGAAGGACGGACGCATATACCTTGACCCAAAGGTGGCGACATTGGAGACTGCGGTACACGAATACACACATCTGTGGGGCGATATGCTGAGGCGCAAGGATCCCGAGCAATGGAGCCACACGGTGAAGGAACTGAAGGAATTGGCTGAATTGGATTTCTCAAAACAAACTTCTTTATGCAGACAAAGAAAAAATCCAAGCGTTGATAGATAAACAGCAAACCAATCTCGCTGACGTTAACTATCTCAACTTGGATCATGTGGCAAAGAAAGTGAAAGATTTTGAAGATCCCAAGCTTTTTGATGGGAAAATTTAAGAAGTAGACAAAAAAGGTTCAGAACGTTACGTGCTTCGTAACACCGATGGTGTTAACAACACTCCCGAAGGAGCGCACAATCCCGATTCTGAACCGAGCGTAAAGGTAGAGGATAAATCCGAATCGCCAAAACTTTTTGGCGAAGAAATTATTGATGACGGCAAAAAGGGTTCAGATTCAATCGACCGCTCCGTCAGAGAGAATCTCAAAAACGAGGATAAGCCACGCTTCAGCAGAAAGCCGGGCGAGAGCATTTTCGACTATGCGTCACGTGTGTCGGATGACGTGGATAGAAGCGTGTGGGAGGGGCGCTGAGTGCGATTTTACCGGGGAGGACGATGCTCGGAAGCCATTCTATGCTTTTGGGCGCGAATCGAAGGGGTGAAACGATAAGAACGTGGCGACATATTCGTTGAATATCAACGATGCAAAATGCACGGAACTTATTCGTTTTGGGGGAATCAGCCTAATTCATCGGATTTGATTCCCAGAGCCATCATTATCGGAAAAGCGACAATTTGAGTGGCGTATCCATTCCCTTTCGCAGATTTGTCCATGGTGAATCGTGTGGCTATTTTGCCGTTGCTCTCAGAAAGAATTTTGTCAATTTCCTCGCCGCAACGCCCATCAAAGCCAATGACAGCGACTCGCTTTATCTCCTTTTCTGACATAAGATTGTGAAGAGAGTCAAGGAAAAAGTCGTTGGAGTCAACCATCCCTTCATTTGAATATGTGTAGAACGAAAATTCGCCGAGATGTCCGTTGAAAGCCATTCCGTTCAGTCCGGCAATGTCAGACGGGGCGCATACATCGAAATTGTCACAACCGTTGTTGTATGTAATATAAACGTCAATTTGGTTTTCGTCGGGAGTGACACCCCAGTCCAAAGCAATGTATGTAAACAGCGAAGAGAGATCTATGGTGCTCAGCTCGCGGTTTAGAATGCGCTCAAAATTAGTTTTGAAATCCGATGTGATAAAATTAAGGAATGCCGCATCCACAATGATGGCATTTGGGGCTGGTGTGAAATCTTTAGTCATCTGCTTTTTTATGCAAAGATAACTTTCGATTGCGTATCGGCAAAATTTATGCTTCAGCATTTTTATGTTATTTGTAATATCGTTAACTTTGTGGATATGGAACTTTCAGCAGGAGTAATAAAATGGGTGCATTCCTTGTCGCAGAAAAAGAATCGTGACAAGGAGCGTTGTTTTGTTGCAGAAGGAACAAAATGCGTGGTTGACACACTCGATTATTTTAAGGTTAGATATTTGTTTGCCACGTCTGATTGGGCGGACAGCGTCGGCTGTAGATTGCGCTGCCCCGTGACGGTCGCAACCAAAGCTCAAATAGAGAGGATGTCGATGCTGAAAACGGCGACAGACGTCATCGCTGTTTATGAAATGCCAGATGTCCAGATTGAGAAAGGCTTGGAGAAGCGTCTTGCATTAGTGCTTGATGGAATCCAAGACCCAGGAAACTTCGGAACCATATTGAGAATCGCAGACTGGTTTGGCGTCAAAGACGTGTTTTGTAGCAAAGATACCGTAGACGTTTACAATCCTAAGGCGGTGCAGGCGACAATGGGGGCTGTTTCGCGTGTGAATGTCGTGTATTGCAGCCTTTCGGAACTGTTTGCGACATATAAGAAAATGCCAGTTTACGGAACTTTGTTGGACGGAAACAATATTTACGAAACGCCATTGTCACAGTCGGGATTCATCGTCATGGGCAATGAAGGCAAGGGGATTTCGGAGGAGATAAGACGTCTTGTGACAGGAAAGTTGCTCATTCCGTCATACCCAATCGGCACTCCGACATCGGAATCGCTAAATGTGGGGATGGCGACAGCCATTGTTGTCGCAGAATTTAGAAGAAGAACAATGTAGTATGTGCTATGGCAAAGGATAAAATAGCGTTTTTTTGTAGCGATTGCGGATATGAGTCGCCAAAATGGGTGGGGAAGTGTCCGAATTGCGGAGCCTGGAACACTTTCGTCGAAGAGCGCGTTGTGCAGACTCGAGGCGGGAAATCGCTCCTCCCGGAAACAAAATTGGACTCGAAGCCACTTCGCTTGTCTGAAATCGAAGCTGGGGAGGAGAAGCGCATACAGATGCCGAGCGGAGAGTTGAACCGTGTGCTTGGTGGAGGTTTGGTGCAGGGGTCTATAATATTAATAGGAGGAGAGCCCGGGATCGGAAAGTCGACCCTCGTTTTGCAGAACGTAATACGCATTAGAAGCAGAAAGGTGCTCTATGTGTCTGGAGAGGAAAGCGCGCAGCAATTGAAGATGCGGGCTGACCGACTTGGTGCAGACGGAGGAGAGTGCTATATTGTTTGTGAAACGTCGTTGGAGAAGATATTTCAACACATAAAAAACAGCAATCCAGGAATAGTGGTCATCGACTCCATCCAAACTATTGCTTCCGACAATCTTGAATCTGTGGCTGGAAGTGTGGGCCAAGTGCGGGAATGCGCGGCGTCTCTTTTGAAATATGCCAAGGAGAGCGGAACACCAGTGGTGCTGATCGGGCATATCAACAAAGAGGGAAGTATAGCCGGGCCGAAGGTGCTTGAACACATTGTTGACGCCGTGCTGCAGTTTGAGGGCGACCGTCATTATATGTATCGGTTGTTGCGCTCGATAAAGAATAGATTCGGAAGCACGTCGGAAATGGGCATATATGAAATGACACAATCGGGATTGCGTGAAGTGGCAAATCCATCGGAGCTGCTGTTGTCTGATAATGATTCAGACTTGTCGGGAGCTGCTATCGGTGTGACAGTGGAGGGGGCGCGTCCATTGCTCGTCGAATCGCAAGCGTTGGTAAGCACTGCGGCATACGGCACAGCGCAGAGGTCGGTGACTGGCTTTGATTCAAAAAGAATGAATATGTTGCTGGCAGTGCTGGAGAAACGTGTCGGATTTAAATTGGCTTTGAAAGATGTGTTCCTCAATATTGCGGGGGGATTCAAGGTCAATGATCCGGCGCTTGACCTTGCTGTTATCAGCTCGATACTTTCTTCCAACGTCGATATGCCGATCGCAAAGACGGTTTGTTTGACAGGGGAAGTCGGATTGTCGGGGGAGATTCGCCCAGTCACCAGGATAGAACAGCGCATAATAGAGGCTAACAAATTAGGCTTTTCCACGATTTATGTGCCAAAGCACAATTTGAAAGGTGTAGATGTGTCTCAGTATAATGTGGAAGTTAAAGAAGTGGCGCGTGTAGAGGAAGTGTTCCGCTCGCTTTTCGGGTAAATCTGAAATTAATATTCTCGAAATTTTTTTCTTCAGCCGTCTTTGATTAATTTTGTATGACATAAAAACGTATATAGACAACAAAAAAGAATAACAAGAGGATAAATATGAAAAATGAATTCAGAGATTTCGCAGTGAAACACATGGGACTCAACGGGCTCGCTGTTGACGACTATATGAACATCACCAGCAGCTATATCTCTCCGACTATTATTGAAGAACGTCAATTGAATGTGGCACAAATGGACGTGTTCTCACGATTGATGATGGATAGAATTATATTTTTGGGCACACAGATAGATGATTATACAGCAAATGTAATCCAAGCCCAGTTGCTTTATCTTGACTCTTCCGACCCGGGCAAGGATATCTCAATTTATATAAACTCTCCTGGTGGCTCTGTATATGCTGGACTTGGCATATATGACACTATGCAGTACATTTCGAGCGATGTCAAGACGATTTGCACAGGAATGGCGGCATCGATGGCTGCCGTGCTGCTTGTCGCTGGAGAAAAAGGCAAACGTTTTGCGCTTAACCATTCGCGTGTTATGATTCACCAGCCGATGGGCGGTGCGCAAGGCCAGGCTTCCGACATTGAAATAACAGCGCGAGAGATTCAAAAATTGAAAAAAGAGCTGTATACAATCATATCGAATCATTCAGGAGTGCCATTCAAGAAGGTTGAAAAAGACAGCGACCGTGATTATTGGATGACATCGGCGGAGGCTAAGCAATATGGAATGATTGATGAAGTTTTGACAAGAGAGACCAAATAAAAACTAATGGCAAAAAAAGATTCTGGAACATCGACAATGCGGTGCAGTTTTTGTGGCCGCAGCCAAAGAGATGCGGCGCTGTTTATTCCAACAATTGACGGCAAGGGAGCTATCTGCGACAATTGTATCGAGCAGGCACATGCTATGATTTCGCAGTATATTGACACAAAGCCCATAAACGGCAAAGGCGGCAAATTCGACTTGGAAATGAAAAGTGTGCCGAAGCCAAAGGAGATTGTTGATTATTTGAATCAATATGTTATCGGTCAGGAACAGGCAAAAAAATACTTGTCGGTTGCTGTATACAATCACTATAAGCGTCTGCTTCAGCCTGTTGATGAAGATGGGGTGGAGATTGAGAAAAGTAATGTGATAATTGTTGGTCCTACTGGAACCGGCAAAACGTTGTTGGCAAAAACAATAGCGAAATTGCTTAATGTGCCGTTTGCAATTGTCGATGCAACCGTACTCACAGAGGCTGGATACGTGGGCGAAGACATTGAGAGTCTTTTGGTGCGTTTGTTGCAGGCTTGCGATTATGACGTGGCACAGGCTGAACGAGGCATCGTATTCATTGACGAGATAGACAAAATAGCAAGAAAGGGCGACAACCCGTCAATCACAAGAGACGTGAGTGGAGAAGGTGTGCAGCAAGGGCTTTTGAAGTTGCTCGAAGGCTCTGTGGTCAACGTGCCACCACAAGGCGGAAGGAAGCATCCGGAGCAAAAGATGATTCCTGTCGACACAAAAAATATCCTGTTTATCTGTGGCGGTGCTTTTGAGGGAATTGAGCGTAAGATTGCCCAGCGCCTTAACACATATGTGGTTGGTTTCGGAACTGACAATGTGGAGCGCAAGCAGAAACGGGAAAATCTGATAAACTACGTAGCGCCACAAGACTTGCGGTCATTCGGACTAATTCCTGAGATTATAGGTCGATTGCCGATATTGACCAATCTTGAGCCATTGGACCGCAATGCGTTGCGGAGAATCCTCTCAGAGCCCAAAAATGCCATAATAAAACAGTATCAGAAATTGTTTGAGATGGATGGCGTCAAGCTGGTTTTTGAGAAAGATGCTCTTGACCTTATTGTTGATAAATCAATAGAATATAAACTTGGCGCGCGCGGACTTCGCTCGCTGACTGAAACCATTGTGGTCGACGCAATGTATGAAAGTCCGTCGTCAAAGAAAAAAGAGTTTGTAGTTACCAGAGAATATGCATTGGAGAAGCTTAACAAGGCAAATTTAGATCTCCTTGTGTGAAAATATAGCGAAAACATTTTGCAAATTGTCGATAGGTCCTTAACTTTGTAAGTAAAGCAAACCTCTAATTATTATGGCAGTCAAAACTGATTTAAAAGCCGAACTGAAAAACTATTTCGGATTCGACAACTTTAAAGGCAATCAAGAAGCGATAATAGAAAATCTGATGGCCGGCAATGACACGTTTGTGCTTATGCCTACAGGCGGCGGCAAGTCGCTATGCTATCAATTGCCGTCCTTGCTGATGGACGGTACTGCAATTGTCATATCGCCATTAATCGCCTTGATGAAGAATCAGGTAGACGCTATGCGCAATTTTGGAGAGGACGACGGAATAGCTCATTTCTTGAACTCTTCATTGAACCGTGCTGCAATAGAGAAAGTTAAGTCGGACATTGTGTCGGGCAAAACGAAATTGTTGTACGTCGCGCCTGAGTCGCTGACAAAAGAGGAGAACATAGAATTCTTGTCGACGGTGTCGATTTCATTCTACGCAGTCGACGAAGCGCATTGTATATCGGAATGGGGACACGATTTTCGGCCAGAGTACAGACGAATCAGACCGTTGATAAATCAGATAGGCAACCGTCCGGTCATTGCTTTGACAGCCACTGCTACGCCAAAGGTGCAGCATGACATACAGAAGAATTTGGGAATGCTGGATGCTAAAGTGTTTAAATCATCATTCAACAGGCCAAATCTATATTATGAAGTGCGTCCGAAGACCAAGAACGTTGACAAGGACATCATAAAATTCATAAAAAGTCATGAGGGCAAATCGGGCATAATATATTGCCTGAGCAGAAAAAAAGTGGAAGAGTTGACAGAGACATTGATTGTCAACAACATCAAAGCATTGCCATACCATGCTGGCATGGACAGCGCGCAACGCAGTGCCAACCAGGATGCCTTTCTGATGGAGACTGTCGATGTCATCGTGGCAACGATTGCTTTTGGTATGGGTATTGACAAACCGGATGTGCGTTTTGTAATACATTATGACATTCCCAAAAGTTTGGAGGGGTATTATCAAGAAACCGGACGCGCGGGACGTGACGGCGGCGAAGGCTTGTGTGTCGCATTCTATACCAACAAGGACTTGCAGAAACTGGAGAAGTTTATGCAGGGCAAGCCAATTGCAGAACAGGAAATTGGCAAGCAGTTGCTTTTGGAAACGGCGGCATATTGTGAATCATCTGTGTGCCGGCGAAAGTCGTTGCTTTATTATTTTGGAGAGGAATATCAAGAAGACAATTGCGGAAACTGTGACAACTGTTTAAATCCTAAGAAAAAAGTGGAAGCAAAAGATGAACTTTGTGCGGTAATTGAGACCGTCTTGGCATTGAAAGAAAAATTTAAATCAGACTATGTTATTAATGTCATGCTCGGAAAATCGACCGCCGAAATAAAATCATATTTACACGATCAATTGGAAGTGTTCGGCTGCATGGAGGCTGACACCGATAAATTTTTAGGCGCGGTGATTCATCAAGCAATCATTGCTGGATATCTTGACAAGGAAATTGAAAACTATGGGTTGCTGAAAGTGACAAAAGCTGGGCACTCGTTTTTGAAGAATCCAAAGTCGTTTAAGATTGTTGAAGACAAGGAATTCAACGAAGATGATGAAGATGTTACTATAAAATCGGGCGGAGTTTGCGCCGTCGACCCAGAATTGTACTCCATCCTTAAAGATCTTCGCAAAAAGATTGCCAAGAAGCTGGAGTTGCCGCCGTATGTAATCTTTCAAGACATCTCGTTGGAGGCTATGGCTACAACATATCCAATCACAATGGAAGAACTTCAAACTATACAAGGCGTTGGCGCCGGCAAGGCGAAACGCTATGGAGCGGACTTCTTGAAAGTTATAAAGGCCCATGTCGAGGAAAACGATATTGAACGTCCGGAAGACCTGCGGGTGAGGAACGTTGCAAATAAAAGCAAGCTTAAAATATCAATCATCCAGGGTATTGACCGTAAGATTGCACTTGATGAGCTTGCGGAGTCTAAGGGGTTGGAATTCGATGAGTTGTTGGATGAAGTGGAGGCAATTGTATACTCTGGGACAAAAATAAACATCGATTATTTCCTGGACGAGGTGATGGATGAAGATCACTTGGACGACATTTTTGAATATTTCAAAGAAAGCGAGAGCGACGATTTGGAATTGGCGATAAATGAACTTGGCGGAGACTATACTGAAGAAGAAATCCGGTTGGTTCGCATTAAGTTTATTTCTGAAATGGGCAACTAAGTCTATGGAGGTTGTTTATGAAGATAATCATCTGATAGTGGTGAATAAAGCCGCAGGTGAAATCGTGCAAGGCGATAAAACAGGCGACAAACCACTGTCTGAGATGGTTAAAGATTATCTGCGCGAAAAATATAACAAGCCAGGCAATGTGTTTTGTGGCGTGATTCACCGGCTTGACCGCCCGGTGAGCGGGCTTGTCGTATTCGCCAAAACAAGCAAAGCATTGGCGCGGATGAACGAGATTTTTCAGAATCGGAAAGTGAAAAAAACATATTGGGCAATCTCAAGAAATTTGCCGCCAAGAGCGGAAGATACGTTGGTTGACTATCTGACACCTCGGGAACGCAATAACAAAACGTATGTCAGCCGCACGCCTGCCGACGGGGCGCAGAAAGCTGTGCTTGACTACAAATTGTTGGCAAAAACTGATTATTACTGCCTGCTTGAAGTGAATCTTCACACGGGAAGGAAGCATCAGATACGCGCACAATTATCGGCTATGGGATGTCCGATCCGTGGAGATTTAAAATATGGTGACCGACGGAGCAATCCCGACGGTGGCATATCATTACAGTCGCATAGAATCGTATTCGAGCATCCTGTGTCAAAAAAAATAATCGATTTGGTTGCGCCAATACCAGACGACAACCTGTGGCGGGCGTTGGCTGCAAATCTATGATTGCTTTATGCGGATAGCCTCTGGGAATCAAACCCGGAAGGTTGCTTATTTATCCCAAATACGGTCATTAGTACGGCTTTTTCCTGACTTCGTAACTGATTGACAATTAGTTTTTGCTATTCACACAAGTTCGGGATAAGAGGTGTTTGAAAAAATGGCAAAAAAAAGGGAATCATTGATTTTTAGTAATTTAATGGTGTAAAAAGAAACAATTACAAATCATGATCACCAAGAGTAGAGTTACTGAAATTTTTGTATTGCCGATGATTTCTGCAAAGAATTTGATGCAGAGATGGCAAAAAACGCTGTTCAATCAACGCCTGATACCCCAAAACGCCGTCGCAAGCGTATGATGTCGGACGCCGAGGTCATCACAATCCTCATCTGTTTCCACTTCAACTTCTACCGCAACTTCAAGCATTATTACCAGGCCTGTGTGTGCGCTTTTCGGACGGCTTTGGAGTGAGGGGATACATGTGGTGACAGGGCTGCGCTCTAACATGAAGCAGCGACTGATGCCTCTTTATGACAAGATAATGCTGCGCAGAGGAGCATTATAGAGACCGTGAACGACATGCTTAAAAAACGTGGCGCAGCTTGTACACACACATGGCACCGCAGCGTGCACAACTTTCTGATAAATCTGCTCGCGGCAATGGGGCGTACTGCTTCTTCCAGTCCAAGCCAGCAGTCAACTTCGACTACGAGGTGCCGAACTCAGACGGTCGACTCACCATTTGGCAATAGCTCAAATCCCATTTTTACTGAAGCGCATCAGGCGGCCACGTTCATGGTCGTCCGACACTATCCGCATCCGAATCACGCCTTTTCAGTCCACACTTATCCCGAACTCGCGTTGTTAGGTCGACCCTTTCGCATTGGTATTTTTTCGAGGCGCCGAGAAGAGGTTGAAGGCGGCAAAGGCACTGAAGGAGAAAGGAGAGACGCCGGAAGAATTGTTGCGGTCAATCAAGGAAAACGAGGCGGCAGCGGCGGAGGCACAGAGAGTGGTTGACGCTTGGAAAGCTATAGCAGGAGAACGGAAGCGCAGAGCTGAAGAGGCTGAGCGTGTTGTCCAAGAAAAGGCTGAAGAGGAAGCTCGTGTAGAAGCTGAGAAGAAGGCTGAGGCTGAACGCAAAGCGGAGGAGGAACAACGTGCCGCAGAGGAGAAGCGTATTGCCGAGGGAAAAGCCGAAGCTGAGAGGAAAGCGCAGGAAGAGCGCGAACGTGCTGAGGAGGAACGTGACAGAATAGAGGCGGAACTCGACGCACAGAAAGCAGACGAGGAGGCGCGCCTTGAAGCGGAAAGAAAAGCAGAGGAGGAAGCGGTGGAGAAAGACGCGGAACTGAAAGAGGATAAGAAAAAACCGCAAATCAAGGATGTGGTCAAGACGATTTACGAGAAAGGCAAGGCTGTCGCTTCTAAATTGTTCGGAAGATCATTCTTTGATGTTGCCAAGACACCGGACTTTATGAAAAAACTTGGTTTGACTGGCGACCGCTTCACAATCAAGTATGGAGTGCTGTCGCGGCACGCAGGAAAAGATGATTCCCATTCGCTTACAGAGAAGCAGTGGGAGGAATTGCCTGATGCTTTGCAGAAGCCTTTTGCTATAACAAGATTCGGAGGAAAGTACAAAGGCTATCGTCTGTACACTACAATGAAGAACGAAAATGGCGAGACCATAGTCGTCGGTGTAGATGTGAAGAACGTAGGTCGTGATATGGAGGTGAATGCTATATCTACAATATTCGGCAGACGAGGAGATGCAAAGATTACACAAAAAGAGGAAGTGTTGTATACGGACGAAAAAATAACTCCCGAGCAGCGGTCACTTCTGGGTCAGCCCAATTCTGACCAATATACCGACACTCGGGAGAGAAACGTTTCCGCTGACAAAGGTAGCGAAAAGCCGGAGAAGAAGCAAGAGAAGCAGAGCGTTTTTGACAAGGCTAAGGAAATTGCCGACAAGGAGGAGAAGAAACGCAAGGCTGAGGCTGAGAAGCAGAAAGTTGACAAGCAGGGGAATCCAATTGACGCTGAAGGCAGACTGATAACTGAGAAAGTTGAAGACATCAGCGATTTGTCGGACGATGATTTCAACAATCCTACACGTTCTGTTGAGCTTCCGAAGATACCTAAGAATGTCGATGACGCACTCGGTGCGAACGGTAGACTGGTCATTATCAAGAAGAATATCTTTGAGAAGAATGGGAAAAGCCACGGATTCACACCGAAGCAAAGTAGGAAGATACTTGGCGACGCATTGTATAATCCCGACATCGTGGGTCAGTCGCAGCCTTCTACAAAGAAAACACATTGGGTTGCGATAAAGGTTGACGAGAAAAGTCCGATAACGATATTGGAAGTAAACGATGGAAAAGACAATGTGGAAGTCGTTGGCTGGTACACGTTGGATGCGCGCAACCTTGAAAGGATAAAAAGGCAAGCCGAGCGTGAGGGCGGCGAACTCCTCGTGTTGTCGCCAAAGGACAAGGTGGAAAGCCTTCCCACTCCTACATCTGGCTTGCCTACGGACAAAGGTAGCGAAGTCGGAGGAGAAAAGCAAGAGGCTGAGAAAAAAAGACCCGCTCCGATAGCGGAGCGGATAGAAGATGTCGGAGAGAAGATTGGCAATGCGAGGAAGGATGTCTGGAAGGAAATAATTGCCAGGATCAAGAATAAAAAACAAGGGATTGAAGAAGCGTTGAAGAAGAGCTCTGCGGGCAAGCTGTTCTCTTCGTTGTTTGACGAGAAGGAGTTGCTTGAAAGCGGTGTGTCGAATGAAGTTGTGACATTCATCTCAGCGGTAAAGGGCAGTCTTGGAACGAAACCGAGGTCTTTGTCCAAATTAAAGATGTGGATCAATAAAGTATTGCACCAATATGATATGTGCGAACAGGCATTGGAGAATTGGGAATCCGTCAAGAAGAAGATTGACGAATGGAAGTACTATAGCCAACCGTTCTATATGTACCGCGCGGCAATGGCAGTCGGAGGATATGAAAGTGGACGTGATGTAGGCAACGCCGAATTGTGGCAGATTGCTGACGGGTATAGTGATGGAAAGTCCGTAGCCGGGCAATGGTGTGTCCGTAAAGCTGGAGCCTATGATGGAATTTATAAGACTTACGAGGAAGCAGCCGAGGCTCTGAAGAAATTCGCAGGAGAGAACGCTGCGGTTGACGGCAAAGGGAAACGCAAGGAAGTGAAACTTGCGATATACAAAAGGCGGACGGACGGCACTATGTTCATAGCTCCAGAAGGAAAGCCGGATGTGATAATTCAGGACGGATTCAAGACTTTATACGAAGCATCTGCATATAAGAAGGAGCATTATGCAGAGATGCAGGAGCGTTATCGGACGTTGATGGATGGCATCAAACCGAAATTCAACGAGAACAGGGAGCGCAAAGGGCGCGACTGGCGCGGCGGCAAGGATGTGTCGGCGGAGGATTTCCGGGAAGCGTTTGACTTCCGAGGAGTGGAGTTCGGCAACTGGATGCAGCAGAAGGACAGACGTCAGGCGTTGAACGAATGCTACGACTCTCTTATGGACTTGGCGATGGTCTGCGGAGTGTCGCCGAAGGCGTTGTCGCTTGGAGGGAAGTTGGCAATGGCATTCGGTGCGAGAGGAGGTGGAAAATTCAACGCTCATTACGAGCCGGATAAGGTTGTGATAAACCTTACAAAGACCAAAGGTGCAGGAAGCCTTGCGCACGAATGGTTCCACGCCATTGACAATTATTTCAATATGCAAGGTTGGGACGAATTTGCCACAGAAAGCACGCGGAACGTTGAACGCAAGGAAATGGCTGAAGCGTGGAAGGATTTGGTGCGTGCGATAAACGGAAGTGATTATTTCAAGCGGTCAGACAAATACGCCCGTCTTAAAGGCTCCAGATATTGGATTGAACCGACTGAGCTTGGAGCGAGAGCGTTTGCGGTGTGGGTTGAGAACAGACTGTCGAAGTACGGCACGATAAACGACTATCTCGCCAACAATCCACGTCTAGTGGATGAGAAGGCAAGCGACGCAGAAAAGAAATATGCACCGTACCCATTCGACAAGGACGCTGACTGGATGGACGAGAAATTCGGCAGGTTGTTCGAGGTGATGCAGGAGCGTGTCGACGAGGAGACAGGTAAGCACATTCTGTACAGCAGAAATAAAGCTGCCGGGCACGAGAAGGCGGAGTTGACAGCGGCGGAGCGGGAACTGAGGGACAACCTTGTGGAGCGTATGCGCAAGGGTGGACTTGACGTGGTGACTGATTCGGAAGAGATGCAGAGAGTCATAGACAGACTGAACGGAAGAGGGCGGTTAAGCGGCAAACAAAAATCAGCACTTGAAACCGCGATGATAGCAGCCGAAGCCACTAATAATGCCACTGTCATTTCAAGTGCTGACGGAACAATCTTGGAACACTTGCAACAAATTATGAGAATAATGAGAGCGATGGAATAAGCATTGTTATTTCAAGCCACAAAAACAAAGGCTTGCACAATGACGGCAACGCCCATATCATAGAATATTCCTACACAAAACGTGCGCTTGAAACGCAGAAGGCAAGCGGCAGAGATGATCCGTTCGGTATCTGACACATTGGCTGGTGAATATGTGACCGAGGTGGAAGGTATCGGCAGGACGTATGCTATTCAGAATACAACAACGCACAATGATGCTTTACGTGCATAGCAACACGATGTAGATGCTATATCTGACCAACTTAACAGACACCGGGATGATTTGAAGTATGACGAAGAACAGCTAAAACGTGCTAACGAATGGAGAACTGAGGCTGAACTTGCCTATGATTACCACAATGACAAGTTCTTCCAAAAACATCATATCGCCCGCACACTATTTATCATAATATAAATTATAGGAAAAACAAAAAGCTGAAAAAATACACCTTTTTTAGAACAAATGAGACATATTCAACATGCCAGCATGTAGCCATTGCGACTTCTAAACACCAGCGGTTTTATAACACATCAAACTGGAGCTGCTATATCTGCCTCTCGGCTTATGCCAAATAAGCCGAGAGGGCATTGAACCTCATCCGAGCCATATCGCACATGGCAAGATTTACAAATGGAAGCGTTAAAGCAAATACCAATCTAAGAGATTCCGCCTTCAAAACACAGCCATGCGTAAAGGATAAAAACAGAGACGTTTTAAGCTATTTTTTCAGATAATACTCCTCAAAACTGTTATCTGTAAAAAACACGACAATCTTTGAAATCTTCTTTTCTTGCGGCAACTGGTTGACAATAGGCATATTCTGAGCAATTGACCTTGACTCTACACCCTTGAGAATCTCATTTTCCACAGGATTTGGACTGTCATGCGGGAATAATAGATTCTCACACGCTTGATCAGACGCGCAAAACTTAGGTTTTTCGCCTTCGCCAAACAAAAGCCACATCATTGGAATTTCCGGATATGTTTTATGAATAACAGAAATCACATCGTCACCAATTTTTTTGTTTTTTCCACTCAACATTTGTGAAATTGTAGGACGTGGTATGCCACAGGCATCCGCAAATTGAGATCGAGTCAAATTGCTTTCTTCTATAAATGATTTTATCCGGTCGATTATGTTGTCTGATTCGTTCATTATTGTTCAATTTTCTAAATACAAAGGTAGAAAAAACTGTTTTAAAATCCAAATTTGGGATTTGGTTTCTTAAATTTAGAATCACGAATCTGGCTGTTCCAATATACAAATCGGCGCGACGGCGTAATCAGCGTGACGTAAACAAACACTTCATATTTATATTATTTATTTATTGCAAACCAAATTATTACGCATTGCTATTCTTGGCAACAATTATCTGATGACAATCTTTCCATATGCTAAATATTTACTTTTGGTTTTACTCTATACATATTCTGATTTATAACATATTATGATAATGGCTAAAATTTGTTTCCACTCTATTGTATATCCATTTCATCTTCCCAAATCACGCACATTATCCATCTGCTCCCAATTGGCTTTTGAATATCGCTGCTATGTTTTTTCAAATTTTAATTTAAGAAATGAAATCATCAGGATGCAACAACACATCAAATCGCCTCAAATTATCCCCTATCCTATCCCCTCCCAGTTTTGGCTCCACCAATTCTCCCCTACCACATTTCAAAAACTTTTAATTTCCAAGCACTTAACCTTTCTCAGTCAAATGTTAGAGGCCTTCAGATTTTAAAATTCTGCAGGTCCTTTAATAATTACTCAGAATCCGACAACCTAATTTGCATTAACTGAATGGTTGTTTAGTTTGATATTCTTCATCCTAAATTTTGGAATCTCAAAATCTTTCATTTTCTTTGCGCATACTGGACCACCTCTAAATCTGTCGCGCTCCCACTAAAATGTTCTGCCAGTTCTCTGGATGCGACTCTGTGTGTGATATCTCCAATGGGCTGAATTCAGCCAATGGCAACAGTAGCTTATCAGAATGCAAAAAGGAACAGTACCGTGTTCCGACGACTATACACTGCTTACTCATTTTGGACAGCAGGCGATATGGCAACGCACCAAATTCCGTTTCAAGATGCCAACCAAATGGCTGGGTTCATCTACCATCACGCTGATATGTCGCTCTACGAATGGCACATTACACAACAAAGAAAGGGACAGTCTTCTTCCTGTATTCGTAAACATTACCGATGGCAAATGCGGTGGCAATAGGGGTGCTTTGGATATCCCCGTTTCACCTCATTCTGTAGTCATTGCAGATCGTGGCTATTGCGATTTTTCCCTTCTTGACGATTGAGACAACAGGAATGTGTTTTTTGTTGTCAGACACAGGGACAACCTGCACTCACAAATAGAAGAACGTTTATTGCCCGAAACGAGGGCGCAAAATGTGCTCATCGACGAGATTATTGAGCCGACAGGTGAACAGACAAAGAAAAAATACACCAAACCGCTCAGACGCATAGCTATCTAGAATGACGAACATGACTATGTGGTACAGTTGCTCACTAACAACTTCAAGTTGTCTGCTCCCACAATCGCGTAACTCTACAAGGCAAGATGGATGATTGAGATATTCTTCAGGAACATCAAGCAGTTGTTGAAAATAAAGAGTTTCATTGGAACATCGCGCAATGCTGTTGAGACGCAGATATGGACTGCTTTGTCAACGATGCTACTACCCTGCTGGCTAAAGCACGTTGTAAAGTACAAATGGGGGCTTGCCAATCTTGTCGTATCACTTAGATTGAACATATTCTCGAATATTGAACTCAACAAGTGTTGAACGAGCCATTTACACCTCCGCCAGAGCTGGCAGAAGAGGAATAAATAGGGACAAAAGCTTTGAAAGGGTTGTTATCTATAACAACTTCATATTCATCGTACCTAAAAATCGTTTAGGACAATATTGCGATTGTGGATAAAAAATATTGCCGCAATTGAAGAATGCCGAGTTTTTTATGCTAAATTTGCAATAATTTCTTAAACAATAATGACAATATAGGAATAATGAATCGATTATCATTAATGGTACTGGCTTTGACCATGTCGAGCCCTACTTTATTGGCAGGAGTTGTTGCAAACTACGACTTCACGGAAAATCACACTGAATATACGCTTTACTTTAAGAAAATTAATGATAAGGAAGCGCGTTTGATGCAATTGGACATTTACAATTATGACACAGAGATTGTAATCCCATCAGTGGTAAAAGTCACTGATAAATATGGATCTTATGAATTTAAAGTCACTGCAATTGGTCAATTCTATAATAAGAGTGACAACGGGGTCTGCACAAACTTTAGCGATATGGATCCATATACACGTATTTTTGGGAACGTGGGAGATTATGCCAATTACATAAAAAGTGTGACTATTCCAGAATCGGTAAAATCGATTTGGCCTTCAGCGTTTTCAGGCAGTTACAGCGACAAGTATGGGTTGGGATGTAAATACTTGACAATCCCCGGCAACGTAACGGAGATTGGTGCAGGTGCGTTTATGTTTGCCAAGTTTGAGCAGGTTGCAATCCCTGACGCTGTCAAAAATATCTATAGCAAAACGTTTTATAATTGCGGAAAGTTAAAAAGCATCAATTTGGGCAATGGTGTGGAAGAGATTTGGGATGACGCATTCCGCGACATTGCGAACAATGCTGAAAATACATATCGATGCGGTAACTCCTCCCCAAATTAGTAAATCTGCCTTCTCTTCTAAGGGCTATAAGGCAAAGGTATTTGTCCCATATGGCACGTCGGATGACTATCGGAGCAAATGGAGTACGTTCAGCGAATTGACATTTGTAGAGATGGAGCCTGGACAGACATCAGGAGTGACTGTTGGCAAAGCGCCGGCAGAGCTTCACGTTGAGTGCAATCACAGTAATCTTTATGCCACAGCGGCATCGGTTATTCGCATTTATTCAATATCCGGCACTTTGGTGCATTCAGGATCAGGCGTTGTCAATGTCTCACTGCCGGCAGGAGTATATTTAGTGAAATCCGGAACAGACGTTGTGAAAATATTGGTGCAATAAATAGAAATGATTAAAACTCATCTCCTTTGAAAAAGAAGCTTATATGAATGGTCTGAATCTTAGTTATTTACATAATAGGAAACATTTCCATCAATGGAGATAACGTTAGATCTTTATAAATCTTAAATAGAGATACGTAATTCATAAGAAAACGAACTGGTCAGGCAATCAATTATAGTTGCCTGGCCAGTCTTATCCCTAACTCGCGTTAATAAGAAAAAAGGCAACGAGGAAATCAATAGCGATTTCCTCGTTGCCTTTTAGTTCTGTCCTTTTCTTAAGAAAAAAATAGGTTGCCTTCTGAATTAGAAAGCAACCATATTTTTTGTCTTGGAATTTATTTCCTGTTTGTACTATTCTTGCTCACGCAAAATATCCAATGCCATATCATATATTGTGGTGTCGTCCAAAACAACGATTCCCCCATCAGGACCTGGCTCAATGTGAAGCCCACAGTTCTTTCCGAAGGAATAATTAGTGCCACCAAAATAGTTTCTCACTGTTTGCACGTTGATGTTCAGACGGTCTGCAATTTTGTGCATAGAACCGTCTGGCAAGCAATCTTTGATTTTTCTCAACTCGTTAAAAGAAATAGTCTTCGTCATGATACTATAATTTTTAATGTTAAAAATTCTGTTGTTTAATTCGATGTCATAAATTTAGGCATTATTTGTAGTCTCGCCAAATTTTATGCCATTTATTTTATATGCTTTACAACATACTTTTGCTGAGATTTTTTTATATCAGTGAAATTCACCACATTAAGCAAAGCTTATGCTTGGTGTGCAGGACGAAGCAAATCGTTTACAGTTTTCACCGGATTAAATGTTTCTACCGGGACCTCTACAAAAACGGTGTTCCAGTCACTCATCGCTCCGTTCCACAATCCAGGCAGCTCCAACGCCTTTATCTCGTGTCCGGATTTTGACTTTTCGGAGATGAACCCAGTATTGTGGTCCACGAATTTTGTCAAGTCAAACTTATTCCCTTTATAGTCTCTTATAAAGCAAACAAGATCTACCGGGTTGAAATGCGTAGCGCCTCTCATCAGTTCCATAGATTCTGAATTATTAGTGTCTATCTGTGAGCTTTCGAGAATCTGCGGAGCCGTTGTGCCATCTTGGCAGAATGCGATATAAGGGCCGCCGCCTGGCTCTCCTTCGTTTTTAACCACACCGCAAACGCGGATAGGTCTGTTTAATTTGTGCTTCAAATACACGACCAGTTCAGAGTCTTCAAGGTGTTTTACGTTTTCATATCTGACGCACAATCTGCGCTGTAGGAATCTTACAATCTCAAGCACTTGCTCCATTGTGTATTTTCCGCTGTCAAGGAGTTCAAGATATTCAGCAATTTTTTTCTGCACTTCAACAAGAACACCTCCAATAATTTTCTTATATCTAATTGTCGCTTTCCTCGAAGTGCTTGGCACCACATTGTCAATATTCTTAATAAATACTACATCTGTGTCTACATCGTTAAGATTTTCTATCAATGCACCATGCCCTCCTGGACGGAACAATAATTCTCCGTTCTCTCGGAAAGGTGTATTGTCTTTGTTGACGGCAATCGTGTCGGTGGAAGGTTTTTGTGTTGACAAAGTCACGTTGTACTCACATCCGAATTTTGATGCCATCACAGGCATAGCTTCTTTCAGTTTATCGTTGAAAAGAGACTTGTGCTCCTCCGATACAGTAAAATGCAGATTCACCTCGTTTGAGGAATTTTTAGCATATTGAGCGCCTTCCTCAAGATGCTCTTCCATGGCAGTATGCACTTCCGAGCCGACCTTGTGAAAATCGAGCATCGCTTTTGGAAGGCTTCCGTAGTTCAAACCTTTCGGCATCAAAAGACAAGAAACGATGGTTTTGTATTTCCCGTCTTTCATCAATTGATCAATTGTCGCGCCCTCGATTTCCTCCAGTTTTGCATTCAGCCTGTCATAGAAAGCAAATTTATGAATCTCATCGAAGAAATTCTTCATAAAACTGTCGGTTGGGACATCTCTGTCACCATCAACGAAGGAGAAAAGATTCTTAAACATTCTACTTGCCGCACCCGATGCCGGCACAAATTTCAAGATATGTCCGCCCGCAGCCAAGTAACTCTCCCATTCGTTAATGAATTTTTCCTCCTCGGCCGCGCCTAAGCGCAAAATTCCATTGCCCACCGTCGCTGCTGCCGACAATTTAAGGAAAGGGAACCCTTTTTTGAACGCATCTAACTGCCTTTCAATTTGTTCCACGCTCAAGCTATGGTCTTTAATTTGTTGTAAATCGTGTTCTGTAAACATAGTTTTGAATAAATTGTTATATTAGGCACTCAAACTTACTAATTTTTACCGTAACAAAGGCTATAAATTGACAAAAAATTCGTAAGTTTGGAAAACTTTATGGAAATAAAGATAATGGAAACATATTATACAGACAAAGAGCGGAAATTTGTAATCAGTGCCTTTCGAGAGTTAAGAATCGCGCTTGCCGATGATTTATCGTATCCAGAGATCCGAAGAATTGAAGACATTATAAAGGGCGGGATTGCGGCAGGCAAAGCCCACCGTGACAAATATGGGATAAATCCGTCGGTCAGACACTTGAACACAGCACTGCTCCTATCCCGATATGTGGGAGCCGACAGGAATATGATTATAGCCACATTGCTTTATCAAATATGTTCCGACGACTACTTTTCCCTTGAGGATGTCAAGGCGGAATTCGGAGATGACGTCCGCTCGATTATACATGGACTGAAGAACGTTGCTGATCTTTACAAGAAACAGACAACACAACGCGATGAGAATTTCAGCAAACTTATGATGGCATTTGCTGAAAATATCCGTGTGATTATAATAATGATTGTCGACCGTCTTGCGTTGATGAAAGCAATCAACCACCATCCCAATCAGAAGTTCGTGTTTGACATCGCATCGGAGTCTCTCTATCTTTATGCCCCATTGGCACACCGCTTGGGCCTTTATAAAATTAAGTCGGAATTAGAAGACATGTCTCTGAAATACACAAACAGAGATTTATATACACAAATCGCCCATAAGCTCAATGAGTCAAAGCAGGAACGAGACAAATATATTGCCGAATTTATCGCTCCGATTAAAAAGAAGCTTGAGGATGACGGCTTCAAATTTGAGATAAAAGGGCGCACCAAGTCCATCTATTCCATTTGGAACAAGATGAGGAAACAGAATGCGGAACTCAAAGACATCTATGATCTGTTTGCCATACGAATCATTATCGACACCCCTCTTAAAAACGAGAGAAGCGACTGTTGGAAAGCCTTTGCCATTGTGACAGACATGTTCAAGCCAAACCCTTCGAGATTGAAGGATTGGATATCCATTCCAAAATCGAACGGATACGAATCGCTGCATACTACGGTAACCGGTCCAGGCCAACGCTGGGTGGAGGTTCAAATACGCACGCAGCGTATGGATGAAATTGCAGAGAAGGGTTTGGCTGCCCATTTCAAGTATAAAGGTGTGAAGAGCGAGAAAAGTCTCGATGATTGGATGGCAAACGTTCGCGATCTTCTTGAAACATCGGGAAAAGACACTCCCGAAATAATGAAAAAGATGAATATGGACGTCTACGATAAGGAAGTATTTATATTTACTCCTAAGGGCGACTTGTTCAGACTGCCTCTTGGAGCCACAATTCTTGACTTTGCATTCGCCATACATTCAAAGATTGGCTGCACCTGCATTGGTGGGAAAGTCAACGGCAAAACACATAAGATTAATTATGAGTTGAAAAACGGCGACACCGTCGAAGTCCTGACATCATCCACACAGCAGCCAAAGCAGCAATGGCTTTCCATAGTGACGACCTCCAAGGCAAAAAATAAAATCCGCCAATCGCTTAACGAAATAAGCAACCGTTCAGCGGAGTTTGCCAAGGAATTGCTCCAACGACGTTTCAAGAATCGGAAAATCGAAATAGAAGAAGCCATTCTGACAAAAGTAATAAAACGACTTGGATACAAAACCGCCACAGACTTCTATAACGAGATATCAAGTGAAAAACTTGACATCGGGCAAATTGTGGACAGTTATGTCGCTTTAAAAGAAAAAGAAGACGAGACCCAACAGATTGCATCCAGTCGCTCCGCGCAAGAATTTGTTATGCAACCGCCTGCACTGTCAAGCTCCGAATCCAGCGACGTGGTGATTATTGGAGAAGGCATAAAGGGAATAAATTTCAAGCTTTCAAAATGCTGTATGCCTATTCAAGGTGACGATATTATGGGATTTATAGCAAGCGACGGCGCCATAAAAATCCATAAGCGCGGCTGCCCCAATGCACGCCATCTGATGAACCGCTATCCATACCGCACCATCAAGGCAGCATGGAGTGAAATTGTCGGCGGCAACCAATTTGCAGTGCCGTTAAGCATCATTGGCAATGATGACATTGGCATTGTTAACAACATAACGTCTTTAATAACTAAAGAAAAAAGTGTATCTTTGCGTAGCATTGCCATCGACTCGAACGACGGATTGTTTCAAGGGCGTCTTGTCGTCGGAGTCAACGACACTGTTTCACTCAATAATCTGATAAAGAAAATAACAGCAATAAAAGGAGTAAAAGATGTTAGACGCAACAATTAAACATATATTTCAATATACGCTACTTTCAGCATGCCTGTTTTGTTCGTTTTCCTGTGGCAACAGCAAGCAGGCAGAGGATTCGGAGAAAGCAGAACAAATAATGTCGGAAATAAAAAGTATGTATGCTGGAAAGGACTACGACAATGCGATGTTGATGATTGATTCTTTGATGAAAACATATCCTGGTTTGATCGATGTGCAACGTAAAGCAATGCATATACAAACTATGATTACAGAAAAGAGGACTTTGGCAGACAGCATTGCAAACGAGAAAGTCCTTGAGCAAAGTATGGCTGCGGCAGACTCTATAAAGCACAATCTTAAGTTTGTAAAGAGTGCAGATATGGTAGAAGGATATTTTGTTGACAAAACTATGCCCGACAATGGAATCCCTTCTGTAACAGGAATCGTCGCCAGGGTTGCAGAACACGGAGACATTTCCCTCCTGTCTTCATTGAGAGGACATCGCATCAGACATACGCGGATTTGCGCCATAGCCGACACCGCCAACGTCGCCACTGGCAACGTACCGCCCTCAAACTCAAGAAACTACCGTTATAACGACAATGGACAGAATGTTGAACTTGTCACGTTCAACGCTCAGGAATGTTGGAATTTTCTTTCTTTCATCGCTCAGAATACCGCACTTCCAATAACTATTAAATTTGTCAACGGTTCAAAGAGTTACAAACAAGTGCTTTCACAGAAGGAAAAGAGCGCCATTAAGAATGTTGTCAATTATGCAACCGCAATAACGGCAGCCCATGACGCCGCTAATATGAGACTTAAATTTGCTCGCAAACTGCAATTGGCACGTAAGCAAATAAAGCAGACCGCAACAAACATACAGGGCGGCCGCTAATATAATCTGAATAAAAAACGTAATATATATGGGATTTTTTAATTTCTTCAGCAAGGAAAAGAAAGAAACGTTGGACAAAGGCTTGGAAAAGACCAAGCAAGGTTTGTTTGACAAACTTAAGCGGGCGGTTGCCGGCAGGTCCAAAATCGATGACGATTTTCTGGACAATCTGGAAGAGGTGTTTATAACATCTGATGTTGGTGTGGAAACGACTCTCAAGATTATAGACCGGCTGCAGAAACGCGCTGCACGCGATAAATACGTATCGACATCGGAGCTGAATACGCTGCTTCGTGATGAAATAACAGAAATGCTTGCGGAAAACAACAATGCCGACACTCCCGACTTTTCCGTTCCGTCCGACAAAAAGCCATATGTAATAATGGTTGTGGGCGTAAACGGGGTTGGAAAAACGACTACTATCGGAAAACTTGCATACCAGTTCAAGAAGGCGGGCAACAAAGTCGTTTTGGGAGCCGCCGACACATTCCGTGCGGCAGCCATTGAACAATTGCAGATATGGGGCGAACGGGTAGATGTGCCTGTTGTCAAGCAGCAAATGGGCTCTGACCCTGCGTCGGTCGCGTTTGACACCGTAAGCTCGGCCAAAGCCTCCGGTGCAGATGTTGTGATAATCGACACAGCCGGACGCTTGCACAACAAAGTGGGATTAATGAAAGAGCTCTCGAAAATTAAAAATGTTATGCAGAAAGTTGTTCCAGGCGCACCTCACGAAGTGCTTCTGGTGCTTGACGGCTCTACTGGACAAAATGCATTTGAACAAGCAAAACAATTTGTTGCTGCGACAGAGGTAAACGAATTGGCTATAACCAAACTCGATGGCACCGCCAAAGGTGGCGTAGTGATTGGCATAAGCGACCAGTTTAAGATTCCAGTCAAATATATCGGTCTTGGTGAGGGACTCGAGGATTTGCAGATTTTCCGCAAAAAAGAATTTGTTGATTCTTTGTTTTCTTAATCAGAACGGTTTGAAATGGATAAAAAACGTATAGATGTCATTTCGCTTGGATGCTCAAAAAATCTCGTAGATTCAGAACGCCTTCTTAAGCAATTGGAGCTTTCTGGTTTTCAAGCATTCCACAATTCAGACAACGTAGATGGCGACATAGTTATCATAAACACATGCGGATTTATAGGCGATGCCAAGGAAGAATCAATAAACACGATATTGACCTATGCCGAGGCCAAGAGCGAAGGTCGCATAAAGGAGCTCTATGTTATGGGATGCTTGTCTGAAAGATATCGCGACGACTTATTGGCCGAGATTCCTGAAATAGACAGAATCTATGGCAAGTTTGATTGGGTAAACATTGTATCCGACATAATCAAGCGCAATCCTGCGACAATGCCTTACGATAGAGTCATAACCACCCCCTCTCATTACACATATCTTAAAATTGCCGAGGGCTGCAATCGTTTTTGTGCATTCTGTGCAATTCCTCTGATTACTGGCAGATACAAGTCGCGTCCTATTGAAGAAATCCTTGAAGAGGTAAGAATGTTGGTGGGAAAAGGAGTAAAAGAATTCAACGTCATTGCCCAGGACTTGTCGTCCTACGGTCTTGACATATACAAGCGGCTTGCCCTTCCGGAACTTATCGACAGGATGGCGGAAATTGACGGAGTCAAATGGATTAGGCTGCACTATGCCTACCCTTCCGAATTCCCGTATGAGATTTTGGACGTAATGGCAAGACATTCCAATGTGTGCAACTACCTTGACATCGCCCTTCAGCACATCAACAACGATGTATTGAAGAATATGCGCCGCCACATCACAAAAGAGGAAACTCTCGCGCTAATACGCACCATTCGTGAAAAAGTGCCTGGGATACACATTCGCACCACTCTGATGGTGGGCTTCCCTGGAGAAACAAAAGACGCGTTTAATGAGCTTAAAGAGTTTGTCAGAGAGGCTAAATTCGAGCGTATGGGAGCTTTCGCCTATTGCGAAGAAGACGACACATATGCTGCCAAAAATTTCTCAGACAGCATTCCGCAAGAAGTTAAGGAAAGTCGCCTTGAGGAAATTATGACAATCCAGGAAGATGTAGCCTTGGAATCCAACCAATCTAAAATCGGTAAGACAATGACTGTTGTCATCGACCGTGAAGAGCCCGACTATTTTGTCGGTCGTACAGAGTTTGACTCTCCAGAGGTTGATCCGGAAGTGCTGATTGACAAGGATGACCGGTTGACAGTCGGAAATTTCTATGATGTTGAGATTACTGACGCTCTACCTTTCGAGCTAATGGCAAAACTGAAAGACTTCTGATGGAGACATTGCGGAAAGCCATAAATAAAGCTATAAAAAACAATATCACATTCTACGCCTATCGTCTCCCAGACGATAGGCTTTACCATTTTTCGGCACCTATAACCAGCCAGACATGCGAATCCGAAGGTTTTAAAGTCTCGCCATTCGATGATTTCCGACTCCCAAGCGTATTCATCCACAAGGGTCTGAATGCTTACGATTTCTGCAATTGCGGGACTGATTTTTGCATCAAGGCGTCAACCGAATCCATCGGTGATTTCTCAGAAACAACACGCAAAGAATATGCTTCTTCTTTTCAGCAATGCATGAAAGCATTGCGAAATGGCTCTCTTGAAAAAATCGTACTCTCCAAAGTAATCAAATGCGAATATCCAACAATTGATTGGGGATTGGCCTTTCAACAGATGGCAGAAAAATACCCTCAGGCTTTTATCTTCATCTTCAATGCCCAAGAAACAGGAGCATGGGCTGGCGCTTCGCCTGAGACATTGGCTCGCTTTCATGGTTCCCAGTTCTCCACTATGGCGTTGGCGGGAACAAGACTTGCTGCTGACAACGACAAAGAATGGGGCATAAAAGAGATTCAAGAACAGGGATATGTGGCCGACTACATAGAGGTCATATTTCTCAGAAACGGCATAACATACACAAAATTTCCAAGAACGACGTTGACAGCCGGACGCGTGGCACACCTTTGCAATAGGTTTGCCGCAAACGTTGTTTCTATGAGTGCCGCTGAATTGCTGGTCAGTGAGCTGCATCCCACCCCTGCCCTTTGCGGTTTGCCTACCGCCATTGCAAAAACAGCCATTTCGAAAATAGAATCACATCCGCGCACGTATTATGGCGGATACCTTGGGCCGGTCACGTCATCTGGCTTTGACTACTTTGTAAATCTTCGATCTTTGACATTTGACAAAGACAGCCAAATCTTATTCTGTGGAGGAGGGCTGACGGTTGATTCCGACGAAGATTCGGAATGGTCGGAGACGGAAGCAAAGTCACAGACTATGAAAACGATATTATATTCTTCGAAGGTGTAATAAATAAAAGCGAGTGCGCAGACAACACGTCCACGACCCGCTTATGCCTATTTCATATATTCTCTACTTATTGTTGTAGTTGTTCATTGTAAAGCCAAGACCTGACAGGCAGAATGTTTTCATCGCCTCTACCGCCACTTCAATTCTTGGCTCCAGCAGCTTCTTTTCTTCAGCCGAGAAATGCCCGAGAACAAAATCCACCTGTGTGCCTTTGGGGAAATCGTTGCCAATGCCGAATCTCAATCTGGCATAATTTTGAGAACCGAGCATCTGCGCAATGTTTTTCAAGCCATTATGCCCCGCATCGCTCCCTTTCCCTTTAATGCGTATTGTTCCCAGCGGCAAAGCCAGATCGTCGACAAGAACCAAAACATTTTCCAATGGGATATTCTCCTTGTCCATCCAATACTTTACAGCGTTGCCACTTAGGTTCATGTAGGTCGATGGTTTAAGCAACAGCAGTTGTTTATTCTTGACCCGAGTCTCAGCAACATCGCCATATCGCTTGGTCTCAAAAGCAATATTGGATGCTTTGGCAAAAGCATCCAATATCATAAATCCCATATTGTGGCGGGTTTCTTGATACTCAGCACCAATATTACCCAATCCTACAATAAGATATTTCATCTTGCTGGCTTAGTTTATTTCGCAGCGGCAGCAGCTTGAGCGGCACCACGAGCGGCACGAGTCAACTGAACCGCACAAACAACAGCGTTCTTTGCATTTGTCAATTCAAGACCTTCGAAGCTAAGATCGCCAACCTGCATTGTCTTACCAAGACCCAAGTTGTCAACGTTGATAACCAAACGCTCTGGGATGTTTGTATAAACTGCTTTAACCTTAAGTTTCTTCATAGAAAGGCTCAATTTACCACCGGCTTTAACACCCTCGGCGTGACCTTCCAACTTAACAGGAACCTCGATTACTACCGGTTTCTTATCATTTACTTCGAGCAAATCGATATAAAGAATCTCATCCTTTACTGGGTGGAATTGGATTTCCTTAAGAATTGCAGTCTTTTTCGCTCCGTTAACATCCAAATCAATTGCGAAGATTTCCGGAGTGTAGATCAATTTACGAACATCCTCTGCCTTTACAGCAAGGCTTGTAACGATGATACCCTTGTTGTTGCCAAGGTCTACTACACGCTCGCCTTCTTTCAATGCGCCTGCATATGGAAGGTCAACTCGCTCACCACCAATCAAACCAACTGGGATAAGACCTGCGTTACGCAACAATTTTGATGCTTTCTTGCCAATTTCTGTTCTTGGCTGAGCTGATAAATTGTAAGTTTTCATTGTTTTTTAAAATTTGTGTTACTCAAAATTAAGTGCTTTGCTCCTTAACTTCCCATCACACATGGAATCCTTAAAAAGCGGCACAAAGATACGTTTTTTTTCGCAATGGCACAAAATATTTGCGTCTAATCTTCACTGCGTGAGCAAATTTTATTGAATTGACAATACAAACATCTATTTTTGTGCTCGGTTTGCACAAACGGCACATCCTTGTCAAAAATATCACGTATGACTTTTCTGATCCGTTCCAAAAACTTGTCGTTTTTCAAATCGTTCAAATACCCGTCTACTGGTTTATATCTTATTGACTTGCCCTTAAGATAGGATTGCTGTATATCATACTTTCCATTCAGACATTTATCCACATCTCTGAACTTATATACAACAGGTGTAATGTCATCTGCATAATGCTCATGAGTTGCATATGCGTTGCAGTATAGCAGCAGTTGCAAAAGAGCTTTTTTATGCGCCCCATTCGAATCCGGAGCAAACAAGTCCTCAAAATCATCAGGCTTGCTTATTTGCACATCATCCGAGCCGGTCTTGTAATCAACAATACGCAGTTTGCCTTCGACAAAGTCGATTCTGTCTATAAAACATTTAAAATTGAACGACACGCCATCGCCCATATCCCAATTAAATGCCAATTCCTTCTCACTCGCCACATAGTCAAACGCACCGAGGCGATGGTCTTGAATTAATGCATTTTTTACATAGTACATTACAATTTTTGCAATCAAATCAGCTTCGTCGGTAGGCTTCTCATAGCATCGTGACTCATCAAGGCGCTTATAATATTTATTGACAGCATACGTCACAACCTTCTCAAGTTCTATTGTCTCAACATAAGTTTTATTTTTATTTCTCAGGTAGCGGTCAAAGAATGCGGAGTCAATGTGCCTTGGCTCACGGCCATAGAGCTTTTCCATTGCACCATGCACCACAGTGCCGAATGTTGAGCTGTCTATGAAATCCGTAACCGAATCCTCCTCTTGAAAGCCCTCCACCTTCTGCAAATAGAACTTAAACTGGCAGTCCAGATATGTATTAATTGAACTTGCTGAAAGATATCTTATATTATCTTTGTCTTCGGTCGACCTGAAATCATTCAAGATACTCATTATACGGTCCGTTTTGCGGATTGAAATTGAGGGCTCTTCAATGGCGAAAACCGAATAATCGTAAATCACCTGATGATTGCGTCCACGATTGTAAACCTGAGCAAGCTGTTTGATATATCTCGATTCCTCCCCGCTCGACACTCCCTGCACTCGCGAATCGTAAAGCAGAAACACATTCTCCGCACGACTTATCATTCGGAAGAAATAATATGCATACATCGAGTCCTGATATTTAAACGTCGACAAGCCATATGCCGAGCGAATACTGTTGGGAATAAACGATTTCGTATAATGTTTTGTCGGAAACACCTTCTCGTTCATCGACAGGACTATGATATTTTTAAAATCCAACGACCTCGTCTCCAGCACGCCCATTATCTGCAATCCGTGCAGCGGTTTTCCTTCAAATGGCACAATTGCCCCCGACATTGTGCGCGACAGTAGGAAAAACAACGATTGCTTTTCTACATGCACGTTGAATCTATTCATAACGGTCTTTATCTGATTGAGGGCCTGCATATATTGCACAACAAAATAACGCTCAATCAAATTGTTCTTATCCTTTTCCAATGCACTATTGATGCGGGTCAGAATCCGTTCAACATACACCATTGGCTCTTCTTCATTTATGCCAAACAAATCAGACAAATCCCGGCCACCCTCGGCAATCATCGACTTTGGTACGAAGTATGCATTTTTACGATGAATTTCTCCTACCAAGTCATTGATTCCTGTGCCGCCAACCATAACTGCATACGGATGAGACGCCAACATCTCAACATCCTCATAGAAATACGACAATTCCCCCTTAAGCTCCTTCTTGCGATGTTCCAGATTGGCCAAATTCGTCAAAAAAGAAGCGATAGGACTCTGCCCGACCGACATACCCATAGTAATGTTGATCGACTTGAACATCTCCGGCACGGAGTCGAGCACCGAATTGACATATTTTTCCTCGGGCAAGACAATTGCCGTATTTACAGCATCGCTGACGTCAAGTTTGTTTTCGGCAACAAGCTGCTCCAGCACAGATCTGACAACAAGCCCTTGACCGGAGCCTGACGGAACAGACAATATGTTGATGTTGGGCACTGTCGGCTTGCTGTCCATTATATCATATATCGACTTGAACTCCGGAATGTATTGATTTAAGAAATAAGAGCCTTTATTGTCCTTGTCCAGAAATGCCGATTCAAAATCCCAATAAAAATCCGCTATTCCAAGTTTTTTAAACCTCTCGAATATCATTCTTTCCGCATTGGACAAAGTGCTGAATCCAACGAATATAATCCTTTCAAAATTGAAATCATCCGCACCCATTTTGTTGATTTTCTCAGCGACGCGGCGGTAACTCTGCCCTCCATACGTCAATCCTTTTTCCTCAAGGGCCTGTAGGAAAGAGTTGTACAGCTCATACATATTGTCCCACAGGTTTACATATGACGACTGGACAAACAGAGAATCTTCTTTCACCTCTTTTTTGTCAACGCCCCAATATTCCTTGATGACAGCAATCTGTTCGTCTGAAAGATAATCCGTTTTTATATTTTCCAGATTACGCATATTGAAAAACAGCTCCTTCGCATCAACCATATAACGGTCGATGTCATTGAAGTCATTCAATAGCATATCGCCAAGATGCAGAAAGTGGTCAAAGTCGTCATACTGCTTTTGGTCGCGCTCCGCAAGTGTGCGATATGCTTGATACAGCAAAAACAACTGCTCCACACGTCCTGCTTCAACCAAATCGGAATATTCATCGATAAAATCTGATATAGTGGTCAACTCCGGGAATATCGAATGCTTGTCGTTCAACGCATCCGACAAATACGACTCAAAGAACACACGGCTGCGCCTATTGGGCAACACGAAACAATATTTATATAACCTGTCAGCCTCATTCAGGGCGTAGACATCGGCAACTTTCTTAAGGAATGGTTTCATATCTACAGGAATCTACATTCTTAATGCCACCACCATTTTGACAGCATAATCAAACATTACGATTTTTGCATTCGCATTTCTTGCGATGTCGGATGCCGCACGAGCGGTTTCATTTTCAATGGCTTCGACATTGCGTTCATTGACAAACGGGCAAAACTTTGCACTGAATTGCTCTTCTTGCGGAGTGAGGTAATTCAATGATCTGTTGCCTATGTTGTAGATGAAATTCTCGCGGAACAAGCGACTTAGATATGTCAGGAACAAGACATTCTTTTCCCGTTTCATATCGGCAGCCTCCTCCGACCAGACCTTCAATCCACGCACATCACGAAGATAAGCCATTCGTGTCAACTGCTTGAACATGTCAAGAAACATTGCATTGTCGGCTGCGGAATCCATAAGCCCCATTGCCTTTGTGACACTTCCCTCGGACAACGCCGCAAACGACATTGCCGTCTGAGAATCAACGGCGAGCGATTGCGTCAAACATTCTGCCACAAGGCTGTCCGACAGACGCTTCATTCCAACACGTTGAATGCGGGAATATATCGTGGGCAATATTTCATTTGGCTTGTTGCTTACAAACAACAGAACCGTGTTTTCATAAGGCTCTTCTATCATTTTGAGCAGACGGTTTGCACATTCTTCCTTCATTTTTTCAGGCAACCACATTATCATAATCTTATAGCGCGACGAATATGACTTCACGCTGATTTTATGTATAATCTGACTACCCTCTGAGTTGTAAATCACCGGCTGCTTTGTCCCGGGATTTAAAAAGCCAAGCCAGTCTTCAAACGAATGGTAGCGGCTATGCGCCAAGAATTCGTTCCATTCAGTGATATATTCATCGCAAAACACCGTCTCACTCGCCTTCTTGAATATCGGAAATGCGTAAAACAAATCCGGGTGATTGTTTGACTGGTGCTGCAAACAAGACGGGCATTTGCCACATGGCTCTCCCCCGACGCGATGCTCGCAATGCACATACTGAGCAAACGTCAGCGCCATCTGTAATTTGCCGATTCCCTCCTCTCCTTCCAGTAAAAGAGCATGAGGAATCCGATCGGAATCCGCCATGTCACGCAACCGGCGTTTAACGTCGTCATGACCTTTTATATCACTGAATTTCATTTTTATCAATATATAGATTTTGCTACTTGTCTAACACTTTCTGTTGCATTGAGCGAATAGAAATGAATGCTTGGCACACCCCTATCCATCAATTCTTTCGCTTGCATTGTGCACCACTCCACTCCAATCTGCTTTGCCTCCACATTGTCTTTGCATTTCAGCAATTCTGTAGCCAGGTCAGTCGGCAAATCCACATGGAATACCTTGGGAAGAATTGTCAACTGCGAAGCTGTAACAATGGGTTTCAGGCCCGGGATAATCGGCACAGTTATGCCTATAGCCCGACACCTGTCGACGAAATCAAAATATTTTTGGTTGTCGAAAAACATTTGTGTCACAATATATCGAGCACCTTTGTCGACTTTATCCTTCAAAAACATTAAGTCGATGTCCATATTCGGGGCTTCATCATGTTTCTCCGGATAGCCTGCCACCCCATACGAGAACCGCGAGTCGGTCATTATATCCATTTTTGTTCCGTCTATAAAATAGCCATTGTTGAAATTGTTAACCTGCTCCTGCAATTCACTTGCATGAGCGTGGCCATTTTCATTTGGTACAAAACGGTTCTCATGCTTCGCCTTGTCGCCTCTAAGCAAGAGCAAATTGTTTATGCCCAAGAAGTTCAAGTCGATTAACGCATATTCTGTTTCCACTTTCGAGAAACCGCTGCAAATGATGTGCGGCACGGCAGGAATGCCATATTTCTGTTGTATTGCAGCGGCCACAGCCACCGTGCCCGGTCTGGACCGCTCCGACACTCGCTGGTACGTCCCGTCGTCATTGCTCTTAAACACGTACTCACTACGATGGGTCGTTATGTTTATGTATAGTGGATCAAACTCTTTCAGTTTGTCTATTGCATTATAAATCTGCACAATGCCCTTTCCCTTAAGTGGCGGCAACACCTCAAAAGAGAATCCGCACTTGCCATTGTTCTGTATCAATTCTACTATATCCATATCTTATATTTTTTACAAACTTAATAAACAATCACAGATTCATCAATTCCTTTCGCAGGAATCTTCCAGTAATTGAATCTTTTGACTCACAAATTTCTTCCGGAGTGCCGACGGCAATGATTTTGCCCCCGTTTTTTCCACCTTCTGGCCCCATATCCACAATGTAGTCTGCGCATTTTATGACATCGAGGTTGTGCTCGATAACCAATACCGTATTGCCCCGGTCAACAAGTTTGTTGAGTACCCCCATGAGAATACGGATGTCTTCAAAATGCAATCCTGTTGTCGGCTCGTCGAGGATAAAAAGCGTTTTGCCTGTATCCTTCTTTGATAATTCCGTGGCAAGTTTCACTCGTTGACTCTCGCCTCCGGACAGCGTGCTTGATGGCTGTCCAAGTTTTATGTACCCCAGACCGACGTCCTGAAGCACCTTAATCTTCGACAATATTGACGGCATATTTTCAAAAAACTCCACAGCCTGATTTATTGTCATGTCGAGTACATCCGCTATTGATTTACCCTTGAATCTGACTTCAAGCGTTTCTCTGTTGTAGCGTTGGCCATGGCAAGCCTCGCAAGGCACCAATACGTTTGGCAGAAAATTCATTTCAATCGAGCGATAGCCGTTTCCTTTGCACACATCACAACGTCCTCCCGACATATTAAAAGAAAAGCGTCCTGGCTTATACCCTCTGATTTTGGCTTCCGGAAGTTCCACAAACAAATTGCGTATGTTGGCAAACACATTGGTGTATGTCGCGGGGTTTGACCTCGGCGACTTTCCGATTGGCGCCTGGTCAACCGTGACCACCTTGTCAATGTTTTCAATGCCTTTTATGGCTTTATATGGCAGCGGCTCTTTCAACGAACGATAGAATTTCTGACTCAAAATCGGCTGAAGCGTTTCGTTAATGATTGTTGATTTTCCACTGCCCGACACTCCTGTGACGCAAATCAGTGCGCCCAGAGGCAGAGTCAGGTCTACATCTTTCAAATTATTGCCCGAGCAACCTTTCAACGTCAGTTTTTTTCCATTACCTTTTCTTCGCTTTGCCGGTACTTCTATTTTCAACGAGCCGTTTAAATATCCAGCTGTCAGCGTGCCACTTTTGAGCATCTCTTCAGGAGTCCCGGCAAACACAACTTTTCCACCCTTACGACCGGCCTTGGGTCCGATGTCAATCACATAATCCGATTCCAACATCATGTCTTTGTCATGCTCCACTACGACCACAGTATTACCAAGGTCGCGCAATTCCTTCAGCGAATGGATAAGTCTGTCATTGTCCCTTTGATGCAGGCCAATGCTTGGTTCATCCAGGATATACAACACATTGACCAGTTGGGAGCCAATCTGCGTGGCGAGCCGTATGCGTTGGCTCTCGCCTCCTGACAGCGACATTGAACTGCGCGACAACGACAAGTAGTCAAGTCCCACATCGTTAAGGAAATGCAACCGTGAACGAATCTCCTTCAAGATTTCCTTTGCCACGACCTGTTGCTGCTTGCCCAATTTCTGTTCCACCGTATCGACCCACTCCTTCAAGTCAGACAATTCCATATTGGCAAGCTCGTCAATGTTTTTACCATCAATGAAATAATGCAGAGCCTCCCTGTTGAGCCTTGCTCCATGACACACCGGACACACTGTAGGAGTGTAGAACTGCCCGGCCCATTTCTGTGCTTTGGACGACACTTCATCGTTTTGCTGCATCTCGATATATTTCACAATGCCGTCATATGTAGGTTGATACCCCCTGCCGATTCCTGCAGGATTGACGAGAGCCTCGTCCGTTCCATTAAGAATCTCATCAAGTGCTTTCTCCGAAAGATCCTTGATTGGCGTTTTCAAAGAATACCCCTCTTTCTCACAGATTCCCGCAATCTGTGAAAATATAAAGTTGTTTGAATAGCTACCCAATGGCAGAATACCCCCAGAATATATCGTTTTTGATTTGTCTGGTATAATCTTGTCCACATCAATCAGATTCACACTGCCAAGTCCCTTGCACTTTGGGCATGCCCCCTGCATTGAGTTGAATGAAAAATTGTGTGGTGCAGGTTCTCTATACGACAAACCTGTTATCGGGTCCATCAGCGACTTACTGTAGAAAAAGCCTTCACCTTTTTCCACGTCAAAAACCTGAATAACGCCATCGCCCTGCTTCATTGCAACCGCAATTGTTTCTTTAAGGCGTTGACTGTCTTTGCCCGACACCTTCAGCTTGTCTACAACCAGTTCAATATTATGGTTTTTATAGCGGTCGAGACGCATTCCCACAACGATTTCCTGCAGCTCGCCGTCAACGCGCACATTCAGATATCCTTTACGGCGCAACTGTTCGAACAACTCCTTGTAATGCCCCTTGCGGTTATTGACCAACGGGGAGAGAATCAACACCTTTTGGTTGTCAAACTTGCCCAATATCAATTCCAGAATCTGTTCTTCTGTATATTTTATCATGGGCTTTCCGCTTTTATATGACACGGCTTCTCCAATCCTGGCAAAGAGCAGTCGCAAGAAATCATAGACCTCAGTAATTGTGCCTATTGTGCTCCGAGGATTCTTGTTTACCGTTTTTTGCTCTATCGAAATTACCGGACAGAGCCCCGTTATCTTGTCCACATCCGGGCGTTCGAGAGCCCCAAGCATATTCCGAGCATACGACGAAAATGTTTCTATATAACGACGTTGTCCTTCCGCATAAACCGTGTCAAACGCCAACGACGACTTGCCGCTGCCGCTAAGTCCCGTGATAACAGTCAATTTATCGTGTGGGATAAAAGCATCTATATTTTTGAGATTATGGACCCTGGCTCCGTAAACAGCCACGCAGTCCGTTTCATCATTTTTTTTTATCTTGTCCAATTCTCTCTATACGTTTTTAATGTCTGCTTGCTTCTGTACAAACTTGTTTCTTTCGGGATTTTAACCACATAAGTTTTGTTGTTGGGATTCGGCAGCGATACCGACCGAATCCACGGGTTGTATTCCCGAAGCAATGAATAAGTAATATTGTGCTCCTTCGACCACTGCACCCAGTCTTTTACAGGCTCTGCCACCACAAATGTGTCGCAATCCAACGGTTGATACAGTTGGTTCGCTTTTATCGCATACCCATATCTTGCTGGATTCTCGATTATCAATTTCATTGCAAGCAAGCGGAAAATATACCGTGATGTTTCTTTGTTAAGATACAAATCAAGCGCATGCTCCACATCCTGTGCTTCCAGCGATTTGGAAATTCGCCCCATCCCGGCATTGTATGCCGCGGCGACGGTAAGCCAGCATTTATATTTTGCATAAGCACGTTTAAAGTATTTGCATGCCGCCACGGTGGATTTGTCACAATCCAAACGTTCGTCAACATATTCATTGACTTCCAAACCGTATTCTTTTGCTGTCGACGGCATAAACTGCCACATACCGACAGCTTTAGCACTTGACACAGCAGCGTTATCATAATGGCTCTCAATTGCCGCCAAGTAGACCAAATCTTCAGGCACGCCCTGTTCCTTCAATATCTTCACAATTCCAGGGGCATAGCGATTGGCTCGTTTTATTGTCAAAAGAGTGTTGGTGTGCCCAAAAGCAAACGATATCATCTCTCTGTCCATGCGCTCGTAGAAATCGATTCTGTCAAGATCGACAACCCTGTCGGCGAAATGCACTTTCTCTGGGATAACAGGCGCATATGCCACGGCGTTGCCCTGCGCCAGCATTGGCATAAACGGCATTGTCACCGCAAACACCACAATTGCAATCTTATTCTGTAGTTTCATTCCTGTCGGTTCTTGTACTCCTCAATATGTTTATATCTCCCTTCTTTTTATACTCTTTTCCATCGGCGCCTTTCGCCTCTATCACATAATAGTAGACACCAGGCTTGACGTACTTGCCTTTGTATTTACCGTCCCATCCTTTTGACGGATCGTCAAACTCAATCATTTTATTGCCATAGCGGTCGAAAATCCAACATTTGAACTCAACGATAGACTTATACGACACTTTCCACTCATCGTTGTATCCAGGACTTGCGTCAGGAGAAAAAGCATTAGGACAATCAAGCAAAGACTCCCCTATCGACACTGTATAGACTTCGCTTTCGTTCGCGCACGAAGCATCGCTGTTTGAGCCGATAAATTTAACATAATACGAACCCTGTTCGTTGAATGTATAATCGATTGTCTCCTCGTTAAACCGATAGTCGACTGTCGAGAAGTCCTGACTTTTAGAAATTTGCCACTCTTTATGCTCCACAGCATCGGTGCATATTGCGGAAAACGTTATCGTTGCCGGCGCAGATCCGCCAAGTGCATCTTCCGCCGCCCCTTGTTCATTGCCATTCTCACGTCGCTGTTGGGTCGCAGTTGTTTGAAAATCTATTGACGAAGCACTAAGTATATCTGTCGTAAATGTTTTTGCAAGTCCCCATTGCGACAGAAATTTGTCTCCGTCAATCACAAACTGAGTATCGCATAATGGTGCAGGCAGAACCATCCTTTCAGACAGGTTTGCCACGGTTTCAGTTGTTTCCTTACCATTGTAAACCGCATCATCGTCATTCCACTCGAGAGTGTTGTAGCTGACTGCGATCTCTCGGCTCAACACCTTAGGTACGCCAGTAACGGAATAATATGTTATCGTCGGGCAGTCGCAATCCACTTCCAATGTCGCAGAACCACAGTCCTGCTCGGCAGGAAATGACACTCCGTTGATTGCGAATTCATAATTAGAATAATCCACAAGCCAGAAATAACTACGTTTTGCACCATCCTCAATTATATAACCGCAGTTCACTCTTGGATTGCGAAACGTTGACACCGCACCACTACGGTCTATCGTCGAGACTTCCTCTGCATAGCCACCGCCCCGCTCATCATACACCAACCATTTCACATTGTTTTCGCCAGACTCTGACGTGTATGTCAAAACGGTTTCAGATCCTCCATAAATGATATATATGTCATTTAATCCTGTTCCCGAAGGAGGCGTGACGGACAAAGCTTTACGCAACGAGCAATCGACCGTCAAAGCGGCATTGGCGACAAGTCCCGTTGTCAGAAGGGCAAGTATACTTATGTATTTTCTTTTCATAATTGCAAAAATACAACAAACCCACCACTTATAGAACCCCGCAAAGCGAAATTCACGATGATTAACAATAAAAAAACAGAACCACATTATTGTAGTTCTGTTTTTGTGACTCCGACAGGATTCAAACCTGTAACCTTCTGATCCGTAGTCAGATGCTCTATTCAGTTGAGCTACGGAGCCATTATTTCTCGTTTGCGAGTGCAAAGGTATACACAATTCTTCTTTCCCGCAAATTTTTGGGCAACTTTTTTCAAAAAAAAATTAGATGGTGGCATCATGGACGCCACCATCTAATTATGTATCAATGCAATTCCTTTACTTCAATAATTTGAAGTTCCGGCGACCATCCTCGGTAATAGAACAAGTTTCCACCGTTCCACTCGACTTCTCCCAGTTGGGAATCCACGGTTTCGCTTCGAATAAATTTCTTTTCCGGAGAAAACGAACCACACACGCCTCGGTTTGCCGCAAGGCGGAAATAATCCATGCCGGACTTATAGAAATTCACCACATCCTTATCTTTAGATGCCAAATTAAGGCCGAAAGACATATCCACCGGGACCCAACCTACTCCTTCGAAATACACTTCCGCCCAGTCATGAATTCCGACATTCTCCGGTTCAAGATACCATCCGCTTTCCCAACGCGCCGGAATTCCGATGTTTCGAAGAAGATTTATATACAAAAGCGATACTTGTCCACAGTCACCGTATCCACGATTGAGCGCATACTCCGCAAGGTTAGGAATCGTGCTGTATTCCCTGGCTCCCGCCCATGGAAAATAAGCGTCAATCCAATCATAAATAAGAGACGCCTGTTTTACCGGGTTGTCCTCCCTACCAACGATATGTTTTGCCAAAGCCTGGAAATCCTCGGAAAGAAGTATCTGGGGAGCATCGGGAGCCGTATACTTCAAATAGACATCCGATGTTTTATCATACGGCTTGAGGTGGCTCAACATGTAATCTTGCGAGAAATACTTTGAATACACATCATACGAGTATACTATCTCAAAATGCGCAGGCTGCCCTTTCTTCGCTTTTCGCTCCATATACACAGTGTTGTGCTTCTCGCTGTTGGAAAACCGCACCTTATCGCTCGACGAAATCAGCGTCACGTTTTTCTGGCGTTCCGTCGTTGTCGGGAAAGGCATCCACACACGTATTTTCTCACCGGCAGGAACCGAGTCAGCGTCAACATCAATCGTATATTTAATTGTTATGCGATGTCCGCCGTCATAACCGGTCTCCCTTGAGATGCCTTTCAGCACGCCACTGACCATTTCGGCTCCTGACACAGCATCAAATATCGCCTGCGTTTTTCTTCCCG
>ENA-OPNW01000239-OPNW01000239.1-human-gut-metagenome-genome-assembly--contig:-NODE-239-length-40074-cov-5.481246_pt1 | contig 40074 bp, 47 predicted proteins | sample MGYA00241540_ERZ501777 | MGnify/ENA primary metagenome ERZ501777 (study PRJEB25962, sample SAMEA2042615) | human gut metagenome | biome: human gut; feature: human-associated habitat; material: faeces...
GCTACCGCGATGACTGCCGATAAGGAGTCGGAAGGCACATCTTCAAAGAACTTTTCAAAATTCTTCATCGCTCTGCCTTTTCCGACCCATAAGATATCTCCCTGCTCCAAATCCATCACGCAGGTTGCGTAACTATGTCCTTTATGGATTGCAAATTCATCAACAGCAAGTATCCTCGGCTTGTAGCCTTCCTCTCTTAACATTTTTTCTCTTTTCCAAATCGCCTCGTCCATAATCTGCTGTACTTTGCGAATCGTGTCCCAGTGAATACCAGTCAATTCCTGTATTGCTTTGATGGACATTTTTTGCGGCAAAAAGCCTTTGATCCAGTTTGCATCTCGGTATGCTATCCGTGTTCCGGGATATTTGAAAGGTATTTCCTCTGTAAATGTTTCGTGGCAACAGTTGCATTGATATCTATGGATAAAGAAGTTCCATATGTGTGTATTACCTCTCTGTATTGGAATATCTTTGAGTTTGACTTGTCCGTTTTCATAAATATATACACTGCCTCCGCAATAATGACACCGAACTGTCTGCGTTGATTTTACGCTCTCCAAAAACAGTACGCTTTTATCTTTATCAGGGCTGATTTCTATATGTGTTCCTTTAAATTCTTGACTTTCAAATTCAACTTTGATATCATCTAAATATAGCATAGGTTTCTCTCCTTCATTGTTTGTCTCTTCAACTACAATTTTGGAGTTTCCTATGCTCTTTTTCAATATTTATTTTTGATTATCCCACATTTTTCCGTGATGAGGGAAAAAAGTGGCACACAAGCACCATCAACAAAATTCTCCGTAACGAGAAGTACATCGGCGATGCGCTTCTACAGAAAACCTACACCACCGACTTTCTGAACAAGACAAGAGTCAAGAACAACGGTCTCGTTCCTCAATACTATGTAGAAGATAACCACGAAGCCATTATTCCGAAAGAAATCTACTTACAGGTTCAATAAGAACTGGTCCGCAGGCGAGTAGTCAAAACCAGTGCCAACGGCAAGAAACGTAGCTATAGCTGCAATCACTGCTTCTCGCAAATCGTCATCTGCGGAGAATGCGGTGAAATGTTCCGAAGGCTCCACTGGAGCAATCGTGGCGTTAAATCTATCGTCTGGCGCTGCATCAGTAGACTGGAGCCAACCGGACAGGAATGCCACGCGAGAACCGTCAATGAGACGGTATTAGAGAATGTGGTAGTTCAGGCCATCAACACGCTCCTTGGCGATAAGTCCACCTATCAGGCGCAGCTCCAGCAGAACATCGCAAAGGTGATCCGAAGCGCTCAGCAAAATACCGCTGATGGTATCGACGAAAGACTGCAAAGACTCCAAAAAGAGCTTCTCAAAAAAGCCACTAACAAAGAAGCCTACGACGAGATTGCCGACGAGATTTTCGCGCTCAGAGAAAAGCGCCAGCAAGCCTCAATGGACACAGTACAGCGTGATGAACAGCTACAACGCATCACAGAATTGCAGGATTTCATTAAAGACCAACTTTCCGACCTTACAGTATTCGATGAGGCTCTTGTAAAACGCTGGCTTAGGCAAATTACAATCTGGGATGACCATTGCACGGTTGAATTGAAATCCGGACTCAAGGTCGATGTTGAAAGATAAGCATAGACGCACAAATGCCTCACAGCTGGTTTTAAATCCAGCCGTGAGGCATTTTTCAACTATTTATTTCTTTAAGAACTTTGCAATTTCATCAACGAGTTCCGGGTGCCATAAGTCGGAATTTAATACACCTTTATGCCACATCGAAAACTTAGCGCCGGCATCAGTTGTGCCCCAACCATTGCCGTAATGAATAAGCAATCCCATTTTTTCCATGATTTTGTTTAGAGCATTTACGCTTTTAACATCTAGTCCCACATCCTGCAGTTTTTTTACAATTTCTCTTTTGTACAAATCACCCTTGTAATTATAAGGCATAGTTTCACCACCTCAGCACATTATCGAATAATCAAGTTTAATCGTTATCGTTCTGAGCAGATGAAGTTAACTCCATCATCTTTTGTGCGTATGTAGCTCCATCAATTTCTTCATCAGCATACTGTCGCATAAGCTCATCAATCTGTTCTTTTAACTCTTCTCTAGTCATCTTTTCGCTCCCTTAAATTATTTGTTATAGTTTCTAAAGTCTTCTTCTGATTCATAAATATCATCAGCGGAAATACTATTCTTATGACCGCATTCGGTACACTTCCACACATAATAATGGTCATCAAATCCCGGTTGGTCATTCAAATAAGCATTACAACGGTCACAGTACCAATCAATTCCCGGAAATCTTTCACTCATCTTCACTACCTCCTTTTTCATCTGGATGTGCAGCATCATATTCTTTAATACCATTTATGATTTCTGCTTTTGCTTTTTCTATTTCGGTTTCGTTGTTCTTCTTTCTCGATTTGAAATAGTCAACGACTTTAATAGTTGCCGCAGTCAATAATGAAGCACCAACTGCCGCTACTCCAAGCCAAGGCAGCATCTCCATTTTACCTGCTTCTTTGCTTACAAGCTCCAGCATTTCAACATACTTTTCTGGACCTCCTGCTGCTTTTGCAGCTTTTGATAATTCTGCATAATCCCAATTCTGAGCCATAATATTTCTCCTCTTGACTTTTAGTCTTTTCATCTAGCTCTTTTATAAGTCTTTCTGCTTCATTAATACGCTGTTGTTCTTCGTCAATCTCTTCCTGAAGATGCTTGATACTCTTTTTCTTTCTAGCAATAATTTCTTTGGAAGATTGGATATTGCCTAACAACAACTTACGTATTTCTGAAGTATTAACGTGAGCATTTTTTATCTCATCATTCTTTATAAGCTGTTGAGCAAGAATGCCTCCAACAATCGCAGCTGTAGCTGTTGTTAAGCCGACTGGCGAAGCCAATAACCCTGTAGCAATACCGGTGTACTTTGGAGAGGTTTTAAGAAAAGCATCAAGCATTGATTTTGTTACTACATTTCCGCCTTTTCTCGATTCTTGAATTGCTTCTAGCTTACCTGAACAAATCCATCTTCTTACGGTTTCTGGATTTGTATTTAGCATATCTGCTATTTCCTTAACACTATAAAGTATCCTTCAAACTTCCTTCTTGTAGTAATAATATATCACAACAAATGTAGTATTGCAAGAAGAAATGTAGCATTAAATTGTGAAGTTTATATTAATATCATACACGCACGAAACCCTCCCAGCCATGATGGTTGAGAGGGTTTTAACTTATAATTCTGGAATACCAGTCTTTATTTCGTTTTCATTATAATCCAATTTCAATTCTTTTCTTAACAGATTATAGTCCTGCACAATTGCAACGACTATATCTTTTATCATTCTGAATTCTTCTTCATCAGCAATATCTTTAACATCAATACTTCCACCTGAACCATTTCCCGAATAATGGTCTGCCGCAAATCTATATGCAACCGCAAGCTTTAACAGTTTTTGTGAACCCAAACTGCCATTGCTTATTATGTAATCACACAACTCTTTCTTGTTAAACTGAGATATCGGTGTTTCAATCTCTTCTGTTTTTCTTGTAACAGATGAACCATTTGCTTTGCTTATGTTGAAAGTAGTAGTTTCCTTGTGTGTTGGCGTAATTTCTAAAAAAGGAGCCTCTTCAAATGTCAACGCCCGATAAGGAAGTAATTTAGAAACTACATCTAATGTACTGAATTATCCGGCATTGACAAAGGAAACCGAAAGATGAATACCGAGAAGAACTGTAAAATGTTTTTCTCGGTATTTTTCTGTTTATATGGCGGTACATTCGACTATATGGCTTTCTTTGAGTACAATTATGGTAGAAACTTAAAGGAGGTAGGCAATATGCGAGAAAAGAAGTATTACATAGCGTTTGACGGATATGAGCGTGGGGTTATGGTTAATGCTCTGAACGAAATGCGGAACGCTCTGCTCCAACAAGGTCGGTACACCGATGCGGTGGATGAGGTTCTTTTGAAAATCATTGATGCAAAAACAAAGAAATTTAAGGTTATAACGAAGGAGGCTTGATTATGGAAAAGTCATTGTTTGAACAACTGGGTGGTACATATTCTCGGATGGGCGATTATCTGCTCCCGAACATTACTTTACCCGAACAGGAAGAAAGACCTATCGGCGTATGGGGACAGCGGCGATTACAGTATTTGAAACAGCACCGCAGAATTTCATACACCAATCTGCTCGTTAGCGGCAAACTGAACGAACACCTTGCCGATATTACCGAACAGGCAGAGGATATGTTTGCTCGACTTATAAAGCAAATGGCAGAGCGTGAGGGCGTGACAGAGAAACTCAAAGTGGAAAATCAAATGGAGTGGGTAGGCAAAATGAACAACATTCGCAACCGAGCCACAGAAATTGTAAATGCAGAAATAGTTTATACGGCATAAGTAGAACGGTAGCAGGGAGAAATCTTTGCTGCCGTTTTCTCAAATCAACACAATATGCCGTTTGTGTTGTTCAATTTAGGGTGTTGTTTCTTGTATAATAATATCAAAGCTAAATGAAAGGTTTGAAGTTATGAATACAGATAAGATTTATGCAGAATTCTTAGCCGCAGAATATGCGCCTAAAAGAAAACGCAAGGTAATTGCACTCAGAAAGCTTGACCGTTATGCAAAGCGTCCTGCGGTTCGTTGTGCCTATGCTATTGGTATCCTCGCAACGGTGTTGTATGGATGGGGTATTTATCTGATCGCCGCAGAGCAACATATCGGGCTTTTGGTCTTGGTTGTCGGCGTGGTAGGTATGGCTGTAAATTGCCCTCTTTACAACAGGTTGCTTGAATGGGCGAAGCAAAGATATGCTTTTGATATTGTTGAACTCGCCAAGGATATCTGCGGATACGAGCCTTATTGAAATTTTTTACTAAGCGTCGCTGAAAAGCGACGCTATTTTTTTGAAATTAACAAAACACAAACATTTCTCAAAAATCTCACAAACAACAATCTACTATAATCTTTGCATAAGCTCAAAAGAATGCTGTTTTAGGAGGTGAAGTTATGCCGGATAAAGAAAAGCGTGATCCGTTTGGCGAGCTGGACAGCGCATTTATTGACCGTTACTTGCGCCGTGAGGGTGAAACCCTTGAAGAAGCGAAGGCAAGGATAATGAAAGAACAAAAAGAAAAACGATGTGAAAGCACCTCCGAGGAAGGACGAAAACGAAATGGATAAAGAACAAATGACATTCAAATATCCCTATTCAGCTCCTGTAAACAAGGAAGTTGAACAAATACGAAAGAAATATCTTCCCCAAGAGGTGGATAAACTCAGCGAATTAAAAGAGCTGGACTTTAAGGTGCAAAAAGCAGGAATGGCTGAAGCACTGACAGTCGGTATCATCGGCGCATTGCTCTTCGGTATAGCGATGTGTATGGGACTTGATGCAATCGGCGGCGGTATGGTATTCGCAGTAATCCTTGGACTTGTTGGGATTGCAGTTATGATTCCTGCTTACCCTGTGTATCTTAAAGTTTCACGCAAAGCAAAGGAAGAATATACACCACGCATTCTGCAGCTTGCAGAGGAAATCCAAAAAGGCATTCAAAACCAATAAAATTAAGGGAGATAATGACTATGGCAATCAAAGATTTTTTCAAAAAGGCTTTCGGAGATATGAAAGAAAGCGCACAGGCACAGCACGAGGTTGATAAAGCAGAGTTTGCCGCTGCTAAAGCTGAATCAAAGGCACAGTGGGAAGAAGCAAAGGCTATGGGCAGACCTGAAACCCGTAAGGCTATGATGCAGGCAGAACGTGATGCAAAAATCGCAGAAGCAAATAAACGAGTTTCTGCTGCACAGGCTCGCATTGATGCGGTTAAGAAATAAATTCTCTCAACCGCAAAGACAGCAAAAGGAGCATCGAATATGAACCTATTACAAAACCTACACGAAAAACTGAAACGCAGCGATAAGAAGCGGCAAATCCGTAGCTCCGGTTCCGTTCCCGGTGCAAAACTGGAAAAGATACGCTCCGGGCAATCCTACCTCTATCAGAAAAACGGTATGGAAAGTGAAGTTTTTGCTGCGGTGATAAATTCTGCTTTAACTTCAAGCAGAGCTTTGAATCCGATAAATATGTAAAAGCTTTTCTTGCAGAACTTGATGCTCTTGGAATTTCCTACGTGGCAACCGGTGCAATACCGTTTTTAACGCCAAGAGATTCATTGATAAAAAGATAAGGAGTATAACATGAACGCTATTGAAATACGAAATCTATCCAAAAGCTTTCGTGGACTATATGCCGTCGATCATCTGAATATGACCGTGCCGGTTGGCTCGATTTACGGTTTTATCGGTGAAAACGGCAGCGGCAAGTCCACCACAATGAAGCTGCTCTGCGGTCATCTGGTGGCAGACGAGGGCAAAATCAAATTATTTGACCGAAAGCATACCGATCCCGGTGTTAGAGTCCGTGTCGGTGCGCTGATCGAAAACGCAGGATGTTTCCCCGGCTCCAGCGTATATCAAAATCTGAAAATGCAGTGCATCAATCTTGGCATTGAAAACGCCGACGAGGAAATTAACCGTGTGCTTTCCATCGTGCGTATGGAGGATAACGCAAATATCAAATTCAAGTCCTGCTCTCTCGGTATGAAACAGAGAATTGGTATTGCGATGGCTCTGCTTGGAGACCCTGCGCTTCTCATTTTAGATGAGCCTATCAATGGATTAGATACGGATGGTATGCGTATTATGCGAGAGATCCTCGTTGATATTACAAAAACCTATGGCTGCACCGTTCTCATTTCCTCTCATATTCTCGGTGAATTAGAGAAGATCGCCACCCATTACGGCATTATCCGTCAGGGTAAGATGATTATGGAGCTTTCTGCCGCTGATATGGACAGCCGTGCCAGACACTTTGTTTCTTTGAAAACAAAGGATATGGTAGGTGCAAAGGCTCTGCTTCAAAGAAAGTACGGCACAGTTAAAGCAGAGGACGAATATCTGCGGGTTTACGACGTGGACGACAGTGAGGAAATCGTGGAGTTCTTATTGCAGAACGATCATGTTGTCAGCGAGATCAAAAAGAACAAGATCGGTCTGGAAGAATACTACATCGAGCTGATGTCAAAGAAGGAGGGCAACTGATATGACACGAGAATTAAAGTTTAAGAATCCTACCTTTGCCCAGCGCATCAAGGGTATGCTGGGCGTAGATTTCTACCGCCTGTTCCACACACCGATGTTTTATATCTTCCTCGGCATTGCCGCAATCATTCCGGCGATGGTATCTATGGGCGGCGGCGAAGGTGCGTCTATGTATACTACTGCTTGGCAGATCATTGCCGCATCGGAACCGCTTTATGTAGTAAACAGCATAGCAGACTACGCCAATATGAATATGGTGTTCATTTTCGGCGGCATTATGGTGTCCATCTTTATCGGTCACGATTATAAAAGCGGATATGTGAAACAGTTATTTACCACCCACGCAAAGAAGCAGGACTATATGATTTCCAAAACGCTGGTCAGCGCTTTTGCAATGGCTTGTATGTGCATTACATACTTGATCGGCGGAACGATTTCGGGACTTCTTTCCGGTCTGTCTCTTGAAGTAAATGTAGGTTCGCTGATTATTGCGATCCTCAGCAAAATGGTGATGAGCCTCGGTTGGGCAAGCCTTTACACCTTCCTCAACGTGATTTTCAGAAGATATTTCGGTATTTCTATCGCTTCCTCTTTCTTCTTTGGAACGGGCATTCTGATTATTGGTGCGGCGGCAGTTTTGGGCAACAGCCCGATTTTGAATATTTTCCTTTACGGTTCTTCTGTTTATGCTTGCCTGTCTGCCACACCGTTGACTTTTATCGTTTGCCTTGTGTGTTCGGTTGCTTGGGCGGTCATTTACAATTTGCTCGGTACGTTCCTTTTGAATCGAAGCGACGTGTATTAAGGAGGTGCGGTCAATGAATGCGATTGAAATTTTTAATCTATCCAAGAACTTTGGCGCAAAGCAGGCGGTCAATGGCCTGAATATGACCGTGCCTGTGGGCGCTATCTACGGCTTTATCGGAGAGAACGGTTCAGGCAAATCCACCACGGAAAAGATGATTTGCGGTCTGATCCATCCGGACGGCGGCAGTATCAAACTGTTTGGCAAGGATTATACCGATGCTGTTGTCCGTGCAAAGATGGGGGTTCTCATTGAAGCACCCGGCTGTTTTCCGAATCTCACCGTATGGGACAATATGATGCTGCAAGCCGCAAATTTGAGCATTAAAAATGCGAAAACGGAAATTGCCAAGGTGCTGAAGCAGGTGCGTATGGAGGGTGCTGCATCCAATAAATACAAGAACTGTTCTCTCGGTATGAAGCAAAGAATCGGCATTGCTATGGCTTTGCTTGGTAATCCCAAACTGCTTGTATTGGACGAACCAATTAACGGCCTGGATGCAGACGGTATGCGCATTATGCGTGAAGTGCTAACAGATTTAAGTAAAAATGGCACGACCATTCTCATTTCCTCTCATATCCTCGGTGAGCTTGAAAAGATCGCCACCCACTACGGTATTATTCGTCGTGGTAAGTTGCTGTGCGAAATGACCGCCGAGGAACTGGAAAACTCCTGCCGTACTTATATTGCGCTGCAGGTCAAGGATAGGCGCAGAGCAAAAGAACTCCTTGCCTGCAAATATTCCCGTGTGAAAGAAGATGAAGCGGGATATATCCGTGTGTATGATTTGACCACGTCGGAAGAAATTGTAGTGTATCTGCACGACAACGGCATTACAGTCAGCGAACTAAAAACCGACAAGATTGGTTTAGAAGAATACTATATTGATCTAATGAAGGAGGGCAAGTGATATGAAAAATGCATTAAAAAGTATGCTGAAAGTCGATTTTCGCAGAATGTTTAAGTCAAGGCCGTTTTATATCCTGCTTGCCTGCGCTCTGGTTATGCCGATTCTGATGACAATAATGATGACGATGATGGACGGCAACGTATCTGTCGATCCCCAGACGGGCGTGGAAACCGTTATTCACGGGCCCGAAAGTGCTTGGCAGTCCATCGGTACTTTGCCCGGTGCAGAAGCAATGGGCGGTATGGACGTAATGGCTATGTGCAACATCAATATGATGTTTATGGGCGTAGCGGTGTTTATCTGTCTGTTTATTTCCGAGGATTTCAGAAGTGGCTATGCAAAAAATCTTTTTACAGTTCGAGCAAAAAAAGGCGACTATGTTATTTCCAAGACGATAGCGGGCTTTGTTTGTGGTGGACTGATGCTGATTCTGTGGTTTGTCGGTGCAATGCTCGGCGGTGCGATTTCCAGACTTTCCTTTGATCTTGGAACGTTAAGCGTTGCGAACATCGTAATGTGTATGGTTGCAAAGATATTCCTTATGCTTGTGTTCGTTGCAATTGATGTGCTTGTGAGCGTAGCCGCAAAACAGAAAGCTTGGTTGTGTCTTTGTGGTTCTCTTGGTGCAGGAATGCTTCTATTTATGATGGTGGGAATGATTACACCGCTGAACGCAACTATAATCAATGTGCTTCTTTGTCTTGTGGGTGGGATGTTGTTTACCTTTGGACTTGGTGCAGCAAGCAACTCGGTGTTGAAAAAAACGAGCTTGGTATAATTTTTAGCAGAGTCGGGATTTTTCCCGGCTCTGTTTTTATGAAAAAATCTCGAAAAAAGCAAAACGCAAACAAAACTTTAACATTTGGGTGTTATACTGTATAATGAATAACAGTAAGTGGAGGTTATACCTATGTTTAAGATATTGGTCGTTGAAGATGACAAGGAGCTGAATAAGACCGTATGTTCTTTTCTAAATCACAGCGGTTATGAAGCAACGGGCTGTCTAAGTGCTACCGAAGGATACGATGCCCTTTATGATAATATGTTTGACCTTATCGTGTCTGACATTATGATGCCCGGTGTGGACGGTTTTGAATTTGCCAAAACCGTTCGCACTTTGAATGAGGATATTCCCATCCTCTTTATGACTGCCCGGGATGATATTGCATCCAAGCAGAGGGGCTTCCGCATCGGTGTGGACGATTATATGGTAAAGCCCATTGATTTAGATGAACTGTTTTTGCGTATCGGCGCATTGCTCCGTCGTGCGAAAATCGCAAGTAGTCGTAGGCTTGAAGTCGGCAATTTTACAATGGATGCAGATGAACACACGGCATACTTAAACGATGAAGAAATTTCTCTTACCAACCGTGAGTTTAGTATTCTGTATAAGCTGCTGTCTTACCCCAAAAAGACCTTCACAAGAATGCAACTTATGGATGAATTTTGGGATGCAGATACCGAAACCGCACCAAGAGCCGTTGATGTGTATATGACGAAACTGCGTGGCAAGTTGGCGGAATGTGAGGATTTTGAAATCAAAACCGTTCACGGACTTGGCTATAAGGCGGTGATAAAATGAAATTCGGTAGAATACTGAAAGCCATATATAATTTTGTTATTTTCTTTCTTGTTGTAGGCTTTGTTGTAACCTGCTGTACGATGCTTTTTGTAAGCACTATGGCAAACTCTATGGGCGTTGTTTTTACCAATGACAATGTGCAGACTGCGGCAAAACTCACGATGCTGAATGTGTTGTTGCTTACGTTTTTGCTAACTGTTGGCGATTATGTCCACAGAAAGATAACGATGGAACTCCCTGCCAATAAGATACTCAATGCAGGAAAACGGCTGACACAGGGCGACTTTTCGGTGCGTATTCCTAAAATCAAGACCTTTGATACCGAGGATCGTTTCAATGAGATTGCCGAGTGCTTTAACAAAATGGCGGAGGAACTGTCCTCAACTGAAACTCTCCGCACGGATTTTGTGGCAAACGTATCCCACGAGCTGAAAACACCCCTTGCCGTTATGCAGAATTACGGAACGCTTTTGCAGCAGCCCGATTTGACGGAAGAAAAGCGTATAGAGTACGCAAAAGCAATTACTGATGCTTCTCGCCGCCTTGCAAGCCTTATTACGAATATACTAAAGCTGAACAAACTGGAAAATCAGCAGATCACACCGCAATTTGAAGAATATGACCTCAGTGAGCAGGTGGTAGAGTGCTTACTTGGCTTCGAAGAAGCGTGGGAGAAAAAGGATCTGAATATTGAAACCGATATTGAGGACGGTATCACGGTCAAATCCGATGCGGAAATGATGAGCCTTGTGTGGAATAATCTCTTTTCCAATGCAATTAAATTTACCGAAAACGGCGGTATAGTCTCACTTTCCATTAAGTCAGACGAAAATTATGCCATCGTCAAAATCAGCGATACCGGCTACGGTATTTCCGCCGAGGTAGGAAAGCATATGTTTGACAAATTCTATCAAGGTGATACTTCCCACGCAACGCAGGGCAATGGTCTCGGACTTGCTCTTGTTAAACGTGTCGTAGATATTATCGGAAGTGATATATCTGTGGAAAGTGAATTGGGCAAAGGCACAACCTTTACGGTAAAAATGCGGAGGAACAGAGTATGATGGATTGGAAGAAAATCGGCAAAGCATTGCTTTTCCCCCACATTGCCATTATGATAACACTGCTCCCCGTTGCAACGGTGTTTTTAGTGTTTTCTATGATATACATAGGCACGGACACCATTCCTGCTTATGTTTCCTATGTGATTGCCGCATATACCTTGACTGTGTGGTGCTTCAGAGTACCAAATGTTATTCGCTTCTTCAAATCGGTAAAGAGTGAAAACAAATATGTTCGCAGATGGCTGGAAGATACCCATTTGAGAACCAATATCACGATGTACGGTTCACTCCTTTGGAACGTAGCCTATGCCGTAATGCAGCTCGGACTTGGTTTTATCCATTCGACCTTTTGGTTTTATTCATTGGCGGGATATTACCTTTGTCTTGGACTTATGCGATTTTACCTTGTTCGTTATACCACCAAATACAAACCCGGCGAAAAAATGAAAATGGAACTTGTTCATTACCGTACTTGCGGATGGATCTTCCTTTTAATGAATATAGCACTTACACTGATCATTTTCTTTATGGTGTACTGGAACAGAACCTTTAAGCATCACGAAATCACAACCATTACCCTTGCGGCTTATACCTTTACCACGTTTACTTTTGCAATTATCAATGTTGTAAAGTACCGTAAATATAACAGTCCTGTTTTATCAGCAGGCAAAGCAATCAGTCTTGCCTCAGCATCAGTTTCTATGCTGACGCTGACATCCACAATGCTGACAACGTTTAACGATGGTACAATGGATTTGCTAACAAGAAAAATTATGCTCGGAGCTACTGGCGGCGTTGTTTCGGTATTCATTATCGTAATGGCAATTTATATGATCGTGCAAAGCACCAAGAAACTACGCGCTCTGAAATTAAAGGAGATATATAATGGATAACAATAAAAAATTTAACTATACTTACTCCGCAAAGGAGCAGGAAGAAATAAAAAAGATTCGTCAGCGTTATGCAACGCCGCAAGAAACAGAAATTGATAAAATGGAGCAGCTTCGCAGACTCGATGCAAGCGTTACGAAGAAGGGAACGATGCCTTCATTGGTAATAGGCATTATCGGTGCGCTGATTATGGGTATGGGAATGAGCCTTGTTATGACGGAGTTTGGTCAAATCCTCGGCTCACTTTCCGGCTACGCAACACTCATCGGCATTGCAATCGGCATAATCGGTATGATTCTCGTTGCGCTTGCATATCCCGTCTATAACCGCATCACCCAAAAAGAGCGTGAACGCATTGCACCGGAAATCCTTCGGCTCACAGATGAACTGAAAAAATAAATAACACCCCGTTAGGATTGCAGAATTTCTGCTGTCCCAACGGGGCTTTTTATTTTTATGGCTTTGTTATTCCTTTTTCTCTGAGCTTAGCTTTCATCGTATCACAAGCCTTGTGATAAATATTCTCTGCGGCTTCGGCAGATATAAGCTCGTTCTTGTAAGCGATCTCCTGAAAGGTATGCGGACGGTATTTCGGACTTTTCATACTGTGGCAATCAGGACAAAAGCCAATGTGGGAACGGACAACCTCTCGCTCTCGGTATGGCAAACTGTCAAAGGTTGAGAATACCGCTTCGGTTTTCTCTTTGGCAAGGAGAACACGGCAGGGATCGAAGGTGTAATCTACGGTTACATCCTCGGCACATTCTTCGCTGTCATCATCGGCATAACTGCGGTAGAAATCAATAAATTGCATATTACGAAAGCCGCCCTGCAATATTTCCGTTACCGTTTTTTGAGATAACCCCACCTCATCGGATATTTTCTTTAGAGTTTCCGCATCGTTTTTACTGTTGTACGCCGCATATAACCGCATTATGTTTCTTAAATTGCGGTATTCGTCATCGCTTTGCACCGTAAAGCCTGTCCGCATTGTGCGAACGTAATTATGAATTTCCTCCCACATAATACGGGTTTTGTAAGTAATGAACGGAATGGCGGTATCGGTGTATTCCTTCAATGCTCTAATAATACCCAATACACAGGCTTCCTTTATATCAAGGAAATGCCCATACATAGAATATCGCTGTACAACCTCAAATACGGTATCGTTCAGTGTTGGCTCGTAATAGTGTAAAAACCAAGAGAGATATTTATCGTCTTTTTCGGCAAGGTACAGAGTTATATATTCCTGCAAATCTTTCTTCGGCGGCGGTGCCGGTGTCAGACGGTAAATATATAATTCCTTTTCCCATTCCTTCATAGCGGCACTCACCTCCATTCTGTTATACTGCCGTTATTTTAATCTCTTATCTACAAGGGCATAAAGATTTTGCCTTTGCATATCCTTTTCAAACTGTGCTACGGTATATTCGCCGCCGTGAATAGCCAACGCCTTTAATTCATCTGCGACCTCTTTTGCGGCATCTGCAAATTCTCTTGTAATTGTACCCTTGGATAGCTCGGCTCGGATGCAATTACACCGTTTTTTATGAATACTGAATATCGGGTGTGCTTCGATCTTCTCTTTCTTACCCATAATGGCGGCGTATTGTCTGCAAGTCATTTTTTCACCGTTGTAGGTTTCAGGAGCAATGCCGTTACAGTATTTCTGCTTTCGGGCAGAAGCCATAAGGAAATATTTTTTACAGATTTCACATTGCCTTGGATAATGCCCGTAGTGCAGACCTTCAAAGAAATCAGTAATAATAAAACTGTAATAGCTTTCAAAATACAGCCGCCTTGCCACCGTTCCCGTTTTACTGCGGTTAGATTTTTTAATAGCTACGTATTCCGTTTCAACCGCAGAAGAGGTTTTACCGAAAACCTCCAACGCTATGGGCAGCAGATGTTCCTCGTCAAAGCGTTCTGCCTCATTGATACGGGATACAAATGCTTGCAAATTTTCAAAGGCAATTCGCATATCCTCGCTGATAGAGTCGTAAAAATAAAGAGTATTTGTTACATCTGCTATTAAATTCTCTGTTTCGGCAAAGAATGCTTTATCATATTCCTTCGGGAGCAGATCCAAAGCACAGTCTGCCTCCGTCATTTTATGAACGGCGGCTTTGCGGTTAAAGTAGTTGCAGATAATATTAGCGTTATCTATGGTAAAGAGTTCCGCAATTCGTTCCCGTTCCGCTTTGGTGTCAAGCATCGTAAAGGGTTGGAGCGTAGGTAAGGTTTGTAATATTTGTAATATTTCTTCGCCGGCTTTTACAAAATCCTCTTTATCCAAATATCCAGCTTCAAGCGTTTCGGCGGTATGCCAATTATACCGCTTATATACGGCAAGTCTTGCGGCGGTATCGTCTTTGTAATATTGATTAAGCAGATGATTTGCAAATACCCCTGCCTGATACACCTTGCCACCGATATGCACTCTACCGTCACGGTAATCGGCGTGAAAATATTGTACTTTTTCTCTCAATATCCTCGACCTCCATTCTAATTCTAACATAATGTAAGTCCCAAATAACGGACATATAAAAATTTCTTCAAAAAAGTTTTGAAAATTTTAGTTGCAACACCGTTTTTGAAATTTAGGATTTTATATATTATATCGCAAAAATGCCGTATTTACAATGGGTTGCGGATAGTTGCACCCATCGTTTTTGGTGAGTTGCGTAATACTTGCTGTTTTGCCATTTTCTCCGCATTCTATAAAGTAGAGGGGGCGAAAACCTCACAAATACAGGGCATTGCCGTCGGGAAACCGGCGGCTTTTTTATTGCCCGAAAAAGAAAGGAGCAAAAAACTATGGTAATGAAGATTACCCCCAAGCAGTCGGAAAAGGTCAACCGTCTCGTGTTAGAGTGTTGTGCCAACTGTGACGAGGACGGCAACTGCCTACTGCTTGACGATGGCGAAAGCCATCGCTGTGTGCTGCTTATCTCTGTTTACGGTATTTACTGCAATTATTTTAAGAATGTGGTTTTACCCAGCGACAATGATTTGTTGCACGAAATTCAAAGGCACAACAATAAAAACAAAGGAAGGAGAAAAAAGAAATGAGAGTAACAAGAACACCGCACCTGACTCAGCGAGTAAACCGCTTTGTGCAGGAACTGTTTGCCGCTTGTAATGAGGACGGCAGAAACTTCATTCTTAACGATGAAGAAGCGTATCAGTGTGCAAAAATCATTGCCGTTTACAATGATTTGTACTGCCACAACAAAGCAACCGTTACCGACAGCGATTTGCTGACGGATATTAAACGAATCAAGAACTAAGAAAGGATGATTTTTTATGAGAAAATTTCAAAACAAACTGATTATCGGTATCGACCACGGTTACGGGAATATGAAAACGGCAAATTGCTGTTTTAAGGCGGGCTTGATATCCTACGATGCCGAGCCGCTGTTTACGGGTGATATGCTCGTTTATGACAGCAAGTATTACCTTATCGGAGAAGGACACAAGGAATTCCTGCCCGATAAAATTCGTGATGAGGATTATTATATTCTCACCCTTGTTGCAATCGCAAAGGAGCTTCAGCGTGAAGGACTGACCGAAGCGGCGGTTATTATCGCCGCAGGCTTACCCCTTACTTGGACAAGCGGACAGAAAAAGGATTTTGCCGCTTATCTCAGCAAGAATAAAGAGGTCTGCTTTAATTATCAGAAGAAGGACTACCGCATTACCGTTGAGGGTGTCCGTATCTATCCGCAAGGGTACGCCGCCATTGCTGATTTTGCCACTACGATGAAGGGCGTTAATATGGTTGCCGATATTGGCAACGGGACGATGAACGTTCTTTATATGATAAACGGCAGACCGCAATCGGGAAAGATGTACACCGAGAAGTTCGGCACCTACCAATGCACTCTCGCCGTGCGGGAAATGTTTATGCAGAAAACCCAGCGTGAGATCAATGATGCTATTATCGAGGAAGTGCTTATTACGGGTGCGGCGAATATCGCTCCCGCCGATCAGAAAATCATCCGAGCCATTGCAACGGAATATGTAAAGGATATATTCCGCCGCCTTCGTGAGCACGGGTATGACGAGGGTACGATGATGCTGTATATCACCGGTGGCGGCGGTTGCCTTGTTAAGAACTTTTATAAGTTCAACGCTGACCGTGTAAAATTCGTGGACGATATTTCCGCCGCCGCAAAGGGTTATGAGTACCTTGCGGAAATTCAACTGAAATCGGGTGCGACGGTATGAGCGACTACCGTATCAATGTAAGATTTCACTCTGATGTACCTGCCGAGAGAAATGCCGCTGAATTTTTGCAGACCTTAAACAAGTCCCGCAATAAGTTTATCGTGGATGCCGTTATTGCCTATATGAACAAGGAAACCTCAAATAACGAAACGCTACTTGAAAATATACGGCAGATTTTTCGGGAAGAAGTGCAGACGGTAGCGGTCATTTCAACGCCGCCTACCGCTGTGTCGGTTGCGGCAGAACTGACCGATGAGCAACGAGTAGAAAACGATAAAAATGTCCTTGCGGATTTAGAAATGTTTGGCTGAGCCAAAACCCTTAGATTTTGGCTCAAATATCTGTTTTTACGGTATTGTCTGTGTCAAAGTGGCTCAATGCACCAAGTTTAAGAGAACGGCATAACGTGAGCTTCGCTCCCTCACGGTGCAAGTCACGGAGAATGAAAGGCATACGCTAAGTAGCGTGCGTCTTACACCGTAACAAGCAGGGAACTTGTACGGCAAGTTCCAAACAAACAGTAAGCGTTTTCGCCTACTGTTCATCTTTAGGGAACACCCCTAATACCCCGATTATAGAAAGGACTGATTTTATGAATAGAAACCCAAAGGAAAAGCCGCATAGATTGTATATGCGAGTTTCCCCAAAAGAAAAACAGCAGATAGAAAGCCTTGCAAAAGCGTGTGGCTTATCTACTGCTGAATATCTCCGCAAACGGGCATTGGGATATGCTGTGAAAGCAGTTATTCCCGATGCCTTTTATATTTTCAACGAAAAACTAAGTGAACTGCTCAACCGTGAATTATCCCCTGAAACCGAAACGGCGGCACTTAAACTCTTTGACGATATTTATGCTGAGATCATAGATACGCCAAAGCAGAGCAAGAAAGAAATTATACAGGAGGTGACTAAATGGCAAGTACCGGATTCTGGCCCGTAAAAAGCCGACTCAAAGAAGTGATCGACTATGCGGAAAATCCCGATAAAACCACCGATAAAAGATTTTTGGATGAAGATTTATATGCGGCACTCCGCTATGTCGAAAACGATAAAAAGACCGACCAAACGATGTATGTGTCGGGTATCAACTGTCCGAAGCAGAGAGCCTACCAATGTATGATGGCTACCAAGCGGCATTATGGGAAACTCGGTGGCAATGTTGCTTATCACGGGTATCAGAGTTTTGTATCAGGTGAGGTTGCACCCGAAGAAGCACACAAAATCGGTATGGAAACTGCAAGGCGTATGTGGGGCAAGAATTACGAGATAGTAGTTACCACCCACTTGAACACGGATAATATTCACAATCATTTTGTTGTGAACTCTGTATCATTTAGAACGGGCAGAAAGTTTGAAAACCATATCCGTGACCACGTGGAGTTACGGCAGATCTCCGATACCGTCTGTATGGAATACGAGAAGTCCGTTATACCCTTTACCCATTTTTACGGTAATAAAAAAGCGTATTGGGCGAAGAAAGCGGGTAAACTCACACACCGAGATATATTGCGGCGTGATGTTGACGAAGCAATCGTAAACAGCGGCACTTTTAAGGAAATCGAGTATTGCTTAAAAAATCTCGGTTATCGTTTTGAACGGGATTTTTATTATGCTCATCCTTCTGTTATTGCTGACGGTTGGAAACGCCCTGTGCGTATAGACAGTCTTGGCGAGGATTATACCCGTGAACGCATACACGAGAGATGCCTTGAAAATCGTAGCGGTGTTATTATGAACACTATTTATAATGCACCGTACAAGCGAAAACCGCTACTGATTTTAGAGTATGAGTATAAACGTTTAGAGCGTATGGATACGGTGCAGTTATTGTTTGAGCTATTTATTGAACTGCTGAAAATATGCACGGGCAATAATATCGAGCAACAGCACAACCGACCGCTATCCCCGATGATGCGAGCCGAAGTAGAAAAATTGGATAAATACTTGGAAGAATACAAGCTCCTTTGCGACCAACACATTGAGTCGTTAGAGGGGCTTGTTTCATTTAAGGACAATCTTTCTGCACAGATTTCCGCATTGGAGCAGGAACGGCAAGGTATTAGCAATAAGAACCGCCGAGCAAAGACACCCGAAGAAAATGCCGCCTTGAAAGAACGGGCAAAGGCAATCACACAGAAAATTACACCCCTTCGTAAGCAGAGAGATATTGCAATTCGCATCGAGGAGCGTATTCCCAAAATGCAGGAGCTTATTGAGCAGGAACGCAATATCGAAATGAAACGAAACAATTTAATCAAGAAAAAAGAAAGGAACTATGAACGATGAAAAACACAAAAAAGAATATTTTAATCAACAATTTACACCCATTTGAAGGACACCCATATAAAGTGATTGACAACGAGGAAATGGAAGCCTTAACCGAAAGCATACTGCAAAACGGTATTGTTTCACCCCTTATTGTCAGACCACTTGAAAACACCGATGGCGAATATGAGGTTATTTCAGGACACAGACGGTTATATGCAGCACAAAAGGCGGGACTTTTAGAAGTACCTGCCTTAATTTATGCCATTGACCGTGATGCCGCCGCCATTTTACTTGTGGACAGCAATCTGCACCGTGAAAGGATATTGCCGAGTGAAAAAGCTTTCGCTTATAAAATGAAGGCTGAAGCTTTATATCACAAAGGATGGCGTAGTGATTTAACTTCGGACCAAGTTGGACCGAAGTTAACCGCCGAAGAAATATCCGATAGTGATAGTGCCACACAAGTAAAACGCTATATCCGCTTAACCAACCTAATCCCCGAAATCCTGCAATACGTGGATGACGGGCGTATTTCCTTTACTCCCGCCGTGGAGCTTTCGTTCCTTAATCAGCAGGAGCAGTATGACCTATTGGAGCAAATCGAACTGAACGATTGCACCCCTTCGCTTTCTCAGGCGTGCCGTTTTAAGAAAATGAGTCAGGAGCAAGGTTTAACCCCCGAATATATTGCAGAGGTAATGTCGGAGGAAAAAGCAAATCAGCGAGAGATGTTTAAGCTCCCGATGGAGCGTATCCGCAAATTTATCCCTAACGCCAACGCAAAGCAAACGGAGGATTTTGTGTTAAAAGCCTGTGAGCATTACCGCAAATATCTTATCCGTCAGCGTAACCGTGATGAAAGGTAAGGTGAGAATATGAAGGATTTTGAGAAGGATTATTTATCCGAGCTTATAGAGGAAGATGATGAGCTTATTTGCTCTACCGATTATCTGCTTGATGACAGAGAAAAAGCGAATAAGTGTGTGGAAAAGCTCCGTAATTTTGGTGAAGGCACCTTTATCAAAAATATAGGAGGAACGACCTATGAGGTTTCCACCCACTACAACCCCAACGGCAGAGAAACTGCCTTAAATCAGTTTAAGAAGCTGATTTTATCCGAGCGTTTATTCTAACGCCCACACAATCGTAATAGACACTCGGACATTGTATAATATCCTTATGGTTTATTGTCAATGTCCGGGTTGTCGGAAAGGAGAAAATTATAATGACAACCACAACCAATATTAAAGGACACAACCACGAACTGATTACTGCTCTATACTGCCGTCTTTCAGTTGAAGATATAAAAACCGATGCGAAAGGCAAAAAGACCGGTCATATAGACGAGTCGAACAGCATCAAGAACCAAAAGCAGATTTTACTTGACTACTGCCAAAAGCACGGCTACACCAACACGATGTTTTTCGTGGATGACGGTATATCCGGCACGAGCTTTGACAGAAGCGATTTTAACCGTATGCACCAAATGGTAGAGGAAGGCAAAATCGGTACGATTATCGTAAAAGACCTATCCCGTTTCGGTCGTGAGCATATTGAGGGCGACCGCCTTGCCGAAGTGATTTATCCTACGCTTGGCGTTACCTTTATTTCCATTCACGAGAATATAAACAGTTCTACCGGCGAGGGTATGCAAATGCTACCGTTTTATAATATATTCAACGAATGGTATGCGGCACAGACCTCCAAGAAAATCCGAGACGTATGGAAGTCTAAATCGGATAACGGCAAACGGGTATCTCCAACCGTTCCCTTCGGATACAAGAAAGACCCCGAAGATAAGGAAAAGTGGCTGATAGACGAGCCTGCCGCCGCTATCGTAAAAAAGATATTTGCTCTCTGTCTTGACGGGCGTGGACCTTCTCAAATTGCAAGGCAATTAGAAAAGGAAAATATATTAGTGCCGTCTGCCTATTATCAGTCTATCAAGAGAAAATGTGCTCATAAAGTTCCCGTAGGTTCTTGCCATTGGGATAAAACTACAGTGGTAAATATTCTTGAAAACAGGCAATACACGGGATGTGCGGTTAATTTTAAGAGTAGCACCGTCAGTTTTAAGGTTCACAAGAAGATCTATTTTGATGAGAGTGAGCAGGTAATCATACCAAATATGCAAGAGCCGATTATATCTGAGGAGGATTGGTTAAAGGTACAGGAACTTCGCAAAAACAAACGCCGCCCCACAAAGACGGGACGGACAAGTCTATTTTCGGGATTGGTGTTTTGTCCTGATTGCGGTGCTAAGCTTCATTTTTGTGCTTCAAAAAGTTTACGCCGTGACCAAGAATTTTTCCGCTGTTCCAATTACAAGTCAGGCAGAGGTACTTGCAAAATTCACTTTATCCGTGACGTTGTGCTTGAGGATATAGTGAAAGAAGCGATAAGCGGTCTTGCCGATTTTGTAAAAGACCAAGAGCCATTGTTCCGTTATATGTTAGCCAAGAACAAAAATGCTAAGGAAAAAGCGGAATACGAGCAGATGAAAGTAGCGGTAGAGCGTAATGAAAAGCGCATCAAAAATATTGACCGTTTAATCAAAAGTCTGTATGAGGACAGGGTTATCGGCGGTATGGAGGAAGAACGCTACACCGCAATGCTTTCGGACTACACACGAGAGCAAAGAGAGCTAATTGCTTCCGTTGCAGAAATGAAGGAAGAATTGGCAAGGGATGAGCAAAAGGTTATTGACCTACGCCTTTTAGTTCGCAGTCTTAGAGAATACACAGATATGCGGGAACTTACACCAACCTTAGTCAATTCAATTATTGACCGTATTGAAGTTCATAATAATGATAAATCAAGCGGTCATTGCTATGTGAAGGTAGATATTTACTTCACAGCGGTGGGGATGATTGATATTCCTTCAGCAGAGCAAATGCGAACACTGAAAGAGGAAATGGATAAAAACCCTCAAAAATGCCGCATTGTTGCCTAATAACGAGGAAACGGTGCAACCCCTCACGGGGTTACACCGTACCTACATTCAGATTACTGCCTTATGGGACTGTCCCAAAAGGTATAGTTCTTTTATCTGTCAGTTCTATAAAATGCCTAACATACTCAGAATGAATAATAGTCGCATACAATTTGCAGTATAACTCAGAGTACTGTTTATAAAAGAAATCATATTTGAACTTTACATCATTTGAAAAAAGCTCAAATCCTTCACGGAACTCTTGCTGGACTTCCTCGGTCTTTCTGTAATTTCTTCTATGTCTTCTTTAGTTGCTAAATTCTTACCTTTTTCATCCATGTATGAAGGAAGATGATTTTTGACAAACAAACAAATTAAAAGCACTGCAACCGCCAATAAAATTTCAAATATCAATATAGCCCAATCCATATTAATTCCTCCTTGTATTTACTGATTCATGCTTAACGCTTTTTTTATAACATCTAATCCACTGCCTGCCATATTGCAAACAGTCGAGTTGCCAGATTAGACAACATCTAAATCACTCACTCAAATTGAGTTTGCACCCTAGATAACATCTATCCTAGTGCCACAACCTATGACATCTAATCCACAGCCTAAACCCTATGACTGTTTTTACAGTAGATATGTTTCCATATAAAATAACCGAGCTTTTTCAGAAGTTAGGCTTCAAATCCTGACTTCCGAAAAAGCAAGTAAACAAGCCATTTTCATAGCCTTATTTCTAAACCCTCGACATCAATACTACGCACTCAACATGCGCTGTTCTTGGGAACATATCGCAAGGTGTTACTTCTTTGGTTTTATAGCCGTTTGACTCGAAAATTTCTAAATCTCTTGCAAGGGTTGCGGGATCACAAGACACATACACAACTCGTTTCGGTGACATTTGTGCTACGGTCAAAATTACATCTTCGCCGCAGCCTTTTCTTGGCGGGTCAAGCACTACGACATCAGGTTGAAGTCCCTCTGCTTTAAGTTGAGCCGCTGCCTTTGATGCGTCGGCACAAATAAATCTTGCGTTCTCTATGCCGTTTGCTTTTGCGTTTTCGTTTGCATTCTTTATAGCATCCTCGACAATTTCCGCACCGACAAGTGTTTTGCAGTTTTCAGCCATTGTAAGTCCTATTGTACCTGTTCCGCAGTATAAATCGAGCAGAATTTCGTCGTTTTGCAGGTTTGCGTATTCTTTTGCTTTACCGTACAGTTTTTCTGCTTGGGCACGGTTTACCTGCCAGAATGAAAACGGTGATATTTTAAATTTAAGTCCGCATAAAACATCGGTAATGTGGTCACTGCCGTATGCAACACGATTTTTCTTGCCTAAAACCACATTTGTTTTTTCTCTGTTAGAATTAATAATTACGCTTTTTAGGTTAGGCAAGCCGTCTTTTAACATTCTGACAAGTTCGTCTTCCTGTTTTAAGCCGTTGCCGTTGACAACATAACAAACCATAAGTTCGTCAGTAATCTCACCAAGGCGCATATATAAATGTCTTAATCTGCCTTTGCCTGTTGTTTCGTCATAAATATCAGCATTTGTTTTATCTATAAATCTTTTTGTAATTTCTATTACAGAATTAAAAACTTCAGGTTGCAATAAACAGTCATCACACGGAATAATTCTGTGCGTATGAAATGAATAAAATCCGAACACCGCACTTCCGTCTTTTGCCCTACCTATAGGAAATTGCGCCTTATTTCTGTATCTGTCAGGTCTTTCGCAGCTGATAATATCTTTAAATTCAAAGTCTTTAATTCCGCCTATTCGTGTTACCGCATCGTAAACACGCATTGATTTTATTTTTAATTCTTCTTCATAAGAAATATGCCGCCAAGTACAGCCACCGCATTTTGAGAACTGCGGGCAGTCCGCCTCGATTCTTGCGGAAGACGGAGTAATTATATTTTCAATTTTACCGAAAGCATAAGTTTTCTTTGTTTTTAATATTCTTACTTCAAGTTCATCGCCTACTGCGGAAAGCGGAACAAATACGGCGATACCGTCCTTTGTTTTTCCTACACCGCTGCCCTCTGCGGTAGCCGAAGTTATGTTTAATTTTATAATATCATTCTTAACTAAATTCACTGATTATCACCGATTATATTGTAACATTTTTAATATAAATTGGCAATATAAAAACTAAAATACGAAAAAATATATTACAAATTGAAAAAAGGTATTTATTTTTTTTGACTATAGCTTTATAATATAAGAGAGAATTTTTGTGAATGGAGAATGAGTGTTTTGAATTACGACATTTTACTTGATAATATAAAAAGGATACATTTTATCGGCATTGGCGGCAGCGGTATGTGTCCGCTTGCAGAGATTTTAAACAGCGAGGGCTATCAGCTTTCGGGCTCGGATATGAATGAGGGCGAGACACTCGACAGAATCAAAGGCTACGGCATTCCCGTATATATGGGACATCGTGCAGAGAACATTGACGGTGCAGAGCTTGTGGTATATTCTGCCGCTATCAAAGAAGATAACCCGGAAAGAAAAGCAGCTGTTGAACAGGGTATTCCTTGCATTGAAAGAAGCGTTATGCTCGGCGTCGTAACAAGAAGATACAAGAGAAGTATTGCGGTTTCCGGTACTCACGGCAAGACCACAACCACAGCCATGCTTTCACAGGTACTTATCGGCAGCGGTTTTGACCCATCGGCAATTATCGGCGGCAAACTTCCGTTTATCGGCGGCAACAGTTATGTAGGTCAGAGCGACATTATCGTTTGCGAGGCTTGCGAGTATGTTGATACATTCTTACAGCTTAATCCGTTTATTTCTATTATACTTAACATTGATGCCGACCACCTCGACTACTTTAAAAATCTTGACAACATTAAAAAGTCATTTAATAAATTTGCAAAACAGACTACAGGTTTACTTGTAATCAACGGTGACGACCAAAACACACTTGATGCAGTAAACGATGTTGACATTGAAAAAATCACCTACGGCTTTGGCGAAAACTGCGACTACAGAGCAGAAAATATTTCTGCAGACAAGGGTGTTCACGAGCAATTTGACATCTATTACAAGGGCGAACTCCTTACAAATATTAAGTTGATTGTTCCGGGCAAGCATAACATTTATAATGCACTTGCCGCAGCGGCTACCGCACATTACCTTGGTGCAACACCTAAGGAAATCGCCGAAAATCTCCACAAATTTGGAGGTGTTCACCGCCGTTTTGAAATTCTCGGTACACCCGAGGGAATTACAGTGGCAGACGATTTTGCTCACCACCCGACAGAGCTTACCGCAACACTCAATGCCGCAATGAATATGGGCTTTAAAAAAGTATGGGCGATTTTCCAGCCGCATACTTTCTCAAGAACAGCACTTCTTCTTGATGATTTTGCAGAGGCTCTTAAGATTCCGGATGTTGCGATTATTTCTGAAATTCTCCCTGTAAGAGAAACAAACACATATAATATTTACTCAACCGACCTCGGTGCAAAAGTACCGAACTCGGTTTGCCTTGACACTTTTGAAGAAATTACAGACTATGTATGCAAAAACGCAAAAGAGGGCGACCTCATTCTCACAATGGGCGGCGGCAATGTTTATATGTGTGCCAATATGATTTACAATCAGCTCAAGTATAATGAGGAGAATAAGTAAAATGAAATTTAAAAATACAAATATTTCAGCAACTAATACTATACAAAAAAAGTATTTACTGATTTACTTTGTAATATCTATTCTTTTTATGTTGTGTTTATCAACTTCAACATCTCCTCTATACAATATTCCTTATGCCGGCGATACAGCAATGTTTCAAACTATAGGAAAATATTGGGCTGAAGGATCATTGCCGTATGTAGATTTATGGGACTCAAAAGGACCACTAATTTTTGCTGTTAATGCGTTAGGTTACTTGCTTACCGGACAGCGTTGGGGAATTATGATTATCCAAGTAATATGTTTATTTATTACATTAATCATGATAGATAGAATTATTTCTCAATACATTACAGGTAAAAAAGTACTTTTATTTTCATTACTTTTTCTTGGTGCATATAGCCTTGTTTATGCAAATAATTGTACCGAAGAGTATATTTTACCGCTTTTAACAGCTTCACTTTACGGTTTCACTGTATATATTGAAAATGCTCGTAAAAACAATTATGTGCACAACCCACTTTGGTCGTTACTATATGGAATTACATTTGCTGCTTGTTTTTTAACACGACTGACTAACGCGTTAGGCATCTGTGGTGGTGTATTTGTAATTGTATGTATGTTAATCATTAGCAAAAATTTCAAAAATTTATTTCAGAATGCAATTATGTTTATTGCAGGTTTCTTAATTTTAACATTGCCTTTTTTGCTTTATTTTTATTTTAACCATGCTTTTAATGATTTTCTATACGGAACATTTACTTATAACTTAGAATATGCCGGTAATTCACACTTTAAAATATACGGAAACGGTATTTTAGCAGTATTAGCTTCAATATTCAGTTTTATGAGCGGTCCAATAGTTGCAGTAATCGGCATTATATGTCTATTTAAAAAAAGTTTATTAAAAGGTTTTATGTATATATTTATAGGATTATTACCTTTTATTTGGTTTATAAAGAGTAACGGATATTTACATTATGCTATAATTACGATACCATATTACGGTTTAATAATATCTGCTGTTTATAAAGAATTCATACAAAAAAACAAAAAATCAAAAATTATCAAAATTTTGCTTATGTCAGTTTGTATTTTACAATGTGCTTTTGGAGTTTTATATACAGGGAAAAATACTTTAATCAGTATCTATAACAATAGCAATATTCATGAAGTTAGTGAATATAATAAAGTTGAAACCAATATAATTAAAATGATACCCGAATCAGAACGAGATAGTTTTATTGCATATAATACTAATAACGGTATTTATTTACAAATGGATATTAAACCTTGTTATCCGTATTTTACTATGCAGGATTGGGCAATCAGTTGTAATAATTCATTAGGTACTTTGGTTACAGAAGCCTATTCTTCTTGTAAAGCAAAATGGATATTAGTTGAAGATAATGGTACAGAACTTTGGATTGATGATATACTAAAAGAGCACTACAGTATTGCTTATGAAGAAAATAAACCCTTTAGTTCAACGGTCGTATATAAACTATACAAATTAAATAATTGATAATTACAAGCGGCAGCATTTAAACTGTCGCTTGTTTTGCTTTTCTTTTTTGACACTCTCCCCCATAAACCGACATATCCAATCAATTTGTTTTTATAGAAAGCATTTTTTAAATCATTTTCCATTCAGGAACGGCAGTTATGTTCGCACTCACTGAATAGGTATTTACTATTTTAATAAGCATTTCCACAGACGGCTGAATATTGTCGTTTTCCCAATTACTGATAGTCTGCTTTGTTACATTAAGCGCCTGTCCGCATTGCAGATTTATATTTCAAACAACAACCAAAAAACAATTAATACAAGAAAGGCTATTGCAAGGTTAAAATGCGATAGCCTTGTTTTATTTATAAGGAGTTATCCAAATATTTGTTGTAATATTTAATTATGATTCAGCAAATTGCTTGATAATGCAATTTGCTAAACCATAATTTACCCTCAACTATTGAAAAATAATCAAAAAACAAAACAAGCGACCGAACACTTAAAATGCTCGGTCGCTTTTGTCAGCAATAATTATTTATGGTTGTTAGAGTGGCATTTACCTGCCATTGCACAGGATGCACATCCGCAGCCACAGCTGCCACAAGAAGATTTGCCCTTTTTCTTTGCTCTGAAATGGCTGATAATAATTGCAGCAACTACAGCAACAACTATAAGCAAAACAACTATTGTACCAATATTATCAAGTAAAAAAGTAAGCATATACATCCTCCTCTATCAAAATCTAAATTATTTTACCTTTACAGAAGTTTTTAATGTATTAGCCTCTTTGTATGGTCTTACGAGCATATAAATCATAAATGCAAGTACCAATACAGCGAAAATAAGGCCGATAACATTTACATTACCTGTAAAGAGTCCGCCAAACTGATTAATCATAAGAGCGATTGCATAAGCAAATACACACTGGTAAGCTACTGCAAAACAGGTCCACTTAGCATTATTCATTTCTCTCTTCATAGCACCGATAGCTGCGAAACAAGGAGCACAAAGGAGGTTGAATACGAGGAATGAGAAACCGCTGATTGCTGTGAAAGCACCGCCGATTTCTGACCATCCTCCCGGATAAAGAATACCCATTGTACCAACGATATTCTCTTTAGCAACAAGGCCTGTAACCGATGCAACGGCTGCCTGCCAATTGCCCCAACCAAGCGGAGTAAAGATCCAAGCAATGCAGTTACCGATAGCGGCAAGAATTGAATTGCTGATCTGATCCTCTGAAAGCATCTGGAACTGACCGTCAACAAATCCGAAGTATGTTGTAAACCAAACAATGATTGTTGAAAGAAGAATGATTGTACCGGCCTTTTTGATAAATGACCAGCCACGCTCCCACATTGAACGGAGAAGGTTGCTTACTGTCGGGAGATGGTAAGCGGGAAGTTCCATAACGAACGGAGCAGGATCGCCTGAGAAGATCTTTGTCTTCTTAAGCATAATACCCGAAACTACGATTGCAGCCATACCGATGAAGTAAGCTGATGTAGCAATCCACGGTGAACCACCGAAAATAGCACCTGCGATCATAGAGATAAATGGCATCTTAGCACCACAAGGAATAAATGTTGTTGTCATAATTGTCATACGACGGTCACGCTCGTTTTCGATTGTACGAGAAGCCATGATACCCGGAACGCCGCAGCCTGTACCGACAAGCATTGGAATAAATGATTTACCTGAAAGGCCGAACTTACGGAATACACGGTCAAGTACGAAAGCGATACGAGCCATATAACCGCAGCTTTCAAGGAAAGCAAGGAGTAAGAAAAGTACAAGCATCTGTGGAACGAAGCCAAGAACCGCACCAACACCGGCTACGATACCGTCAAGAATAAGTCCGTTAAGCCAATCTGCACAGTTGATAGCGTCAAGGCCGTCACCGATAAGAACAGGAATACCCGGAACCCATACACCGTATGTGCTTGCATCAGGAGCGCCATAGCCTTCCTTATAATTTGTATCAAGATAATTGTCAACAGCTTCCTGTAACTGAGCCTTAGTTGTATCAGGAGTTTCTGTTACTTCAAGTGTTTCTTCGTCTTCTACAGAATAAGTAACGCTTGCATCTGCAGGAGTTAAAGTAACGAGCTGTGAAAGAGCAGCTTTAGCAGCATCTTCAGAATAATTTTCATCTTCAAGATCAATTGCAGCTGCAATATCGTCATTACCGTATTCTTCATTGAAAGCTTCAATGATTGCATCTGAATCGCCGTAAGTTTCTTCTGCCTCTTCTGCCTGTGAAGTACCTATACCGAACAAATGCCAACCGTCACCGAACAATCCGTCATTTGCCCAGTCTGTTGCCATTGAACCTACAGTCTGCATTGAAATGAAGTAAACAAGGAACATAATTACGGCAAAAATCGGAAGGCCAAGCCAACGGTTTGTAACAACCTTATCAATCTTATCTGATGTTGAAAGGTTGCCCTTGCTCTTCTTTTTATAGCAAGTCTTAATAATAGTAGCTATGTAAATATATCTTTCGTTTGTAATAATGCTTTCGCTGTCATCGTCAAGCTCTTTTTCGGCATTTTCAATGTCAGTTTCAACATGCTTTTTAATTTCGTCGCTAAGGTTAAGCTTTTCCATAACCTTATCATCACGCTCAAATACCTTGATAGCGTACCATCTCTGCTGTTCTTCGGGCATTTCGTGAACTACTGCCTCTTCAATATGAGCAATAGCGTGCTCAACAACACCGTTGAATGTATGCATTGGAACAGTTTTTGTGTTCTCGGCAGCATCAATTGCAGCCTCTGCCGCTTCCATAATACCTGTGCCCTTCAAAGCAGAAATTTCAACAACCTTACAGCCAAGCTCTTTAGCAAGTGCCGAAGTGTCAATCTTATCTCCGCTCTTCTTTACAACATCCATCATATTAATGGCAACAACAACCGGGATACCGAGCTCTGTAAGCTGTGTTGTAAGGTAAAGGTTACGCTCAAGGTTAGTACCGTCAACAATGTTAAGGATTGCGTCAGGTCTTTGCTCGATAAGGTAGTTACGAGCAACTACTTCTTCAAGTGTGTAAGGAGAAAGTGAGTAAATACCCGGCAAGTCCATAATTACAACATCGTTGTGCTTTTTGAGCTTACCCTCTTTCTTCTCAACGGTAACGCCCGGCCAGTTACCAACAAACTGGTTTGAACCTGTAAGAGCGTTAAAAAGGGTTGTTTTACCGCAGTTAGGATTACCTGCAAGTGCAATTTTAATACCCATTAGTGTCTTCCTCTCATAGATTTAGTTATTTTAGACTAACTTAGAATTTAAAAATATCGGGGATAAACCCCGTATTTAACTTAAACAAGTTCAATCATTTCAGCATCGGCTTTACGCAAAGAAAGTTCATAACTTCTTACTGTAACTTCAATAGGATCACCGAGCGGCGCAACTTTACGGATATAAATTTCAACGCCCTTTGTAATACCCATATCCATAATTCTGCGCTTAATAGCGCCCGCACCGTTAAGTTTTGCAACTTTTACGGTTTCTCCGATTTTTGCTTCTCTCAGAGTTCTCATATTGTACCTCCATTAAATCATAATTTTGCTTGCCATTTCACGGCTGATTGCAACTCGTGCTCCTTTTACATTAACAATAAGGTTACCCGCCATTGAAGAAACAACTGTAACTGTGCCGCCAACAACAAAACCCAAGTTTTCAAGATGTGCACGAACCTCAGAGTTACCTCCGATTTTTTTAATAATGTTTTCAACGCCCGGATCGGCAAATGTTAAAGGCATAAGCTCACCATCCTCGCTATACAACATTAGTGCTAACTAACTTTGACAGTACAAAAAAGTTAGCACTCGCTAACCGATTATTAGTTTACTACTTTTATATTAAAAAGTCAATAAGTTTAATAAATTTAAAATAATTCAACACTAATTTCGTTAAATTGACAAATTTTATATTACTTAATTCGGTAAATTGATATATTCTTTTTAATACTTTTTCGCATCTGTTTACCGCAAATCTTTTACATCTCAATATTATGCAATTGCAAAGCAAAATATGAATTATTTTTATATAAACAATAAACAAGCGCTGGTTTTTTGCCACCGCTTGCTAAGGTTTTTATTTTTTATTTTTTAAAATTTGTCTTATGCGAAATTTTATGTTACAATTTTAGAATATTCATAATAATGTAACTTTCAAATTTTGCATACAATAAAATTAATTTAAAGCTAAAAGGCGGTGAAGAAATGCACAAAAAGATTAAAATTTCAATTTTGGTTATGCTCTTAATTTTGCTTTGTACTCTTTTTAACGGTTGTATAAACCATATAAAGACCATTTCAGTCAATAACAAGGATTACTTTAATGCATTAAAATGCGATAATGATGAATATAATTTAGTTGTATCCGAAAGTTCGGCAGTAGATAATCTCAATAACGGTTATGCTGCTCAAGCTGATGAACTGCTTGCAAAAAGCCTTATGGATAGTGGCGGGCATTATTATTGGTATCCACATTATATCACAACGATAGTAATAGCAGTTGACAAAGGCAAAGTAAAAGAAAACATAAACAGCTTTAATTCTCTTGCAGGTGTTGAAGAAAAAATCTATATAGATTCAGATTATTATAATTACATTACCGCATCAATCGGCTATTCGCTTAAAAAAGAAAATTACCGTCTTGACGATGCCATTAATTACCTGAAAGAAATGGAAAGAAACGGCAGACTCAGCAACAGCAATACTGAACTTCCAATATGGATCTGCACCGATACACAGGCTGTTAAACTAAAACGAGGTAACAAAAATATAGACATTATTATTCCAAATGATGGTACGCTTTCTTTTGTGCAAGGAATACTTTCACCATACCCACTATGTTTTGAAAACAATCTCTGCAATAATATAAATCAAAATGACTTGCGAACATATAACAACGCATCTCCCCTGTATCCTACCCAAGAAAAATATTCTAACGCTGTTATTTATACCGATTACCGGCACTTTAACGAGCAATCAACAAATGTTATTAAAAAGATGAGGAGAACAGTTTTTGAGCAACGCAGATATTCAACAGCAGACGGACAAGAGCATATTTTGTCAGCAGTATTTTTCATTACATTAACAGTGCTGTGGATAGCTGTGCTTGGCTTGAGAGTAATTAACAAAAGGGTTAAATTATCTTTTATTATTATCGGTTCAATGCTTATTCTATGGCTTACAGCGAGGTGCATTAAGTGGCAAATTAATTCTCCGATGATTGAAAGACAGCTTTGGTACAGCTACTATCTTTTTCAATTCGGTATAGCAACAGGTCTGTTATATTTAACAAGCGTAACAGACAAACCAAGCAGCAACAAAATCATACCGCTGCGGATTCTGCCTTTTATAGTGGTTGAACTATTTCTGCTATGTCTGATATACACAAATGACTACCATCAGCTTGCTTTTTCGTTTTATAACGGAATTGAAAACGGTTCCTCTGAATACACCTACGGCATTGTATATTATTTATCTATGCTGTGCATTGGATTACAAACTTTCATTGTATTGTTGTGGCTTATAATTCGCAGTATAAAAAGTCCGAATAAGCTAAATATTTTTTACCCTGTTACTTTTTTCCTTTTGATTTTTTTATATACTGTTGCCTATGTAATGCGTCTGCCGTTTGCCTTTGAGGGTGATATGACGGTAGTTATCACATTTATTATCCTCGCATTTATGGAAGTATGCTTGCGCAGCAGTCTTATTCCCACCAACACAAAATACAAAAATCTTTTTAAAAATTCACCGCTTAAAATGGAAATTCTCAACAATTATTTTGAAAAAGAAATTACCGCAAATTTCGACTACTGCCTTACCGATAAACAAAAAGACAGCATTATTAACGGTAAAAATCCAATAAAACTTGATGAGAACACACTGCTTTTCAGCGAGAAAATTTCCGGCGGATATGTTGTTTGGCAGGACGATATTTCTCAGTTGAACAAAATGTATTCAAATACTAAAACTACTGTAGAAAAGCTAAGAGCAACCAATGCCTTAATCAGAAAAGAAGAAAAAGCAAGGCGAAAATACTTACAAAACGAGGAAAAAATAGACATTTGCAACAGTCTTGAGAGCGAAATTTCCGATAAACTCAAGTTGCTTTCTCTTTTACCTGAAAAGATGAAAAATCAAAGCAATAATTCCCTGCTTACTGTCAAAGCCGCATTACTTTTGTGCTACATAAAACGCAGGTGTAATATGTTTTTTATTGCTCTTGAGGAAAAATATTTTTCCTCTGATGAGCTAAGTATGTATATAGACGAACTCGGAAGCTTTGCAGAATATTCCAAAGTAAAGCTGCTCTGCACCAATAACGGCAATAAAAAGCTTGACATTGAACACGCAAATCTTATGTATGAGTTTATGTACAACATTCTTGACGAAGCAACACAAACAAAATGCGAATACATATTTGCTCACACAGAAATATCCGATAAGGAAATTTCTATAAAGGTGATTAGCTCAACGAAAATCAACAGTAATATTTTTGATAAAAAATTTATGATTTCACTTGAAAAATCGGGTGGTAAAATCATCGAGCAAAATGATGACGATAACCTTGGCATTTGGCTTTTGCTTAAGGGTGGTGAAAAGCAATGAATTACATTTATTTTTATCCTGAATTTGTGCGAATTTTAGTTTGTATCTTGATAATTGCAGGCATTTGTATGCAATGCTTTGCATTTATATACAAATTTAACAGTGGAGCAAAAGGTTTTAAATATGTTTGCGAACTATCATTTGAATTTTCCGTAATACTGCTGCAATTTATTTATGGTTATATATATTCCTGCATTTATTACCAAACTAATATATCAATTTATTATCCCGAACAATATTTAGCTGTTGGGTACATAGCATCCATTTTGTTTTTAATTATGTTTATTGCAACTGCTGTTTATTTAAAGCAAGCACACATAACATTATCAATATGCTTTGCTCTGCCATTGCTGCCATTTGCAAATCATCTTGCAAACGGTACATTTACAGTTGTTCTTTTTACTGCACTGATAATGTTTATTATAAGAAGTGTACATTTAATATTAAAAGTAAGTAAATTAAAAGCAAACACTATAACTCCGCTTTCTGTAAAGGAATCAATAGACGCACTCAATACAGGAATTTTATTTTGCAGAAATGACGGGCAGATTCTGCTTGCAAATCATTGCATAAGTAATTTGATGACGGAGATTTTTAATAAAGAATTTACAAGCGGAATAAAGTTTATAAACGAAATCCGTAATATTTCCAACATACAAAATCAGCAAACAGTTTGCAAAGTTAAAAATTCTTATTATATGATTAAACAAACCGAAATGTATATAAAGAAAAATCCATACTTTCTGATTACCTCCACAAATGTTACAGAACAGATGAAAGCAATGCAGGAGCTATTGAGCCTGAAAGCAAGACTTGTTCAAAAAGGTAATGAACTGAATTTTCAGCTAAATAATCTTGAAACCTCATGCAAAGAGGGTGCTCTGTTACAGATACGCACAAGAGTACACGATTTACTGGGACAAAAGCTTTCTGTACTTTTGCGAAAATTACAGAATAAAGATGATAATATAGACGCTGACGCTATTGAAAAATTCTGTAACAGTATAATGAAAGATATATTATCGGATGAAAAAAATGTATCTGATAAAAGTCTGATTCTCCTGCAAGAAGTAATGTCATCAATAGGTGTTGAGCTTGCAATAATCGGAGAAATGCCGTATGATAATGATATAGCCGCACTTTTTGTAGAAACAATACGAGAATGCAGTACAAATGCGGTCAGACATTCACTTGCCACAAAAGTGCGTGCAGAAATCAAGAGCAAGGATGGCATTAATTCTCTTAAAATCACAGATAACGGAACAAATACCTGTACTACAATCCAACTTGGCACAGGACTTTCCGGACTTAAAAATAAAGCAGAAATGCTCGGTGGAACCCTCAGTGTTACACCATATCCGCATTTCTCAGTTGAGTTAACCGTAAAGGAGGGTGAAAACTATGATTAAAGTATTGATTGTTGACGACCACACTTCTGTCAGAGAAGCTTTTAAAGCAATGTTTGAGAAAAAAGATGATTTTTGCGTTGTTGGCGAAAGTGCAAATGCGAACGATTGTGTGCTTTTATGTGAAAGGCTAAGTCCCGATATTGTACTGTTAGATGTATGCACAGAGGGATACTCCTCCGGACTTGTTGCTACAGAAAATATCAAACAGAATTTTAAAGATATTAAGGTAGTGGTTATGAGCGGCTTTGATGAAATATCTTATTCTCCTCGTGCTAAAGAGGCAGGTGCAGACGCATTTGTATATAAAAGCAAAAGTATGACATTTTTTATTGATACAATACGAAAAGTGCTCAATGGAGAAAAATATTTTCCTGAACCCAAAACAATTCCTTTGCCAAAGGGTGAAACTCCTTTTACTGAAAGAGAAATGCAAATTCTCAGATTAATTTGCAAGCATAAATCAAGAGGAGAGATTGCCTCGGAGCTTTATATCTCGGAAAACACAGTAAAATATCACATTGGTAATCTGCTTTCAAAAACCGGATGCTCAAGTGTTGCTCAGCTTGCAATTATTATGATTTCAAGCGGTTACATCAACCCTCTATATTAAAATATAACAAAATATAACTTTACCGCCTTTTATTTACAGTAATTTTGCCAAAACTACCCAAATGGGTAGGGCAAAATATTATAAGTTACTGTACAATATAATTGTATCAAGGATATATCTCCTGTACAAATATATTGAAAAGGTGGTTTTTTTAATGAAAGGAAAAGGATTACTTAAAGTCGTTGGTATTTTAATGATTATCGGCGGTGCAATTTCTATTATCATGAGCATTATTGCCATTGCAAGTGTAGGTGCTTTAACTTACTTAGCAGACGGCGACCTTTCCTCTGTTCAACTTAATCCGACAATAATTTATACTTCATGTGTTGTTATGATTCTGGGTTCGGTTGCTGAGCTTATTGCAGGTATCATTGGTGTAAAAAATTGTGCAAAACCCGAAAAAGCAACCTCGTGCTTAGTGTTCGGTATTATTGTTGCAATATTTAATTTACTCGGCATTATTATTGGTGCGGTTGGCGGTAGTGGCTTTAATTTCGTGTCACTCATAATAGGCCTTGTATTACCTGTACTCTTTATTGTTGGTGCGGTAATGAATAAGAAGTCTAACTGATAGAAAATTACAAGGCAGATGTGTTTTTACTCATCTGCCTTTATTTGTTTTATAGAATATTATTATTTTGAAAATGAATAAATCGGTTGTGATTTTATTGCGTATACTCAATATATTTTTATTTAACAGTTGCAAAGATAAAAACAAATCAACTTTTTCACCTCAGCTTGAATATATAAGCATAAGTTGTAACCATTCAAACTATAATTATTGTTATAGCTTTACAGCATACACAAAAGACAGTAAGGCTTACTTTTCAGCAGATTGTACCATTGAGAATTTTGAATTAAGCGGTAAGCATATAGAATTTGAAAATAAAAAAATAGCTTATAATGAGTTTTTAAAAATTCAAAATTTCGCAAAAAAAAATAATCTTTATAATTTATATAGCAATCATAAAAATATACCATACGATGCTTGCGACATAACTACATACTCAATCACGACAAAGTGGGAAAATCAGCAAGAACTTACAGTATCGGATTATAGCTTTGATACTGATATTCAAAACTATTTATATTTATTAGCAAAAAAATATTGCAATTCAAAATAAAGGAGGAAAAAACATGAAAGCAAAACTCTCAAAAAAGCTGCTCAGCATTGGGCTTTCGGTACTTATGGTTGTTTCTGTATTGCCATTGTCTCTTATATCAACAAATGCAGTAACCTGTAACATAAAAATCAGCAATATTACCTACCCACGACCTGACGCAAAACCTGATCATAATATTAAATACAGCGGTAATTTAAAGTACGAATTACTTGGTACAGTTTGGAGTTCAGCACACGACAGTATTAGTGCTTCAATCGAACCAAAAGAATTTGAAAATTTCTATAATAGTCTTCTCGGTTCAATAAGTGAAGAAACGAATGACCTTCCAAAGTTTGTTGATACAGAAAGTTATTATTTTTATTCTATGTTTGTTGTAAGAAATCAAACAATACCATATGGAATGCAAGCAGATGTTGAATTTTATGATACAGATAACAATTTGCTTGAAGCATCGGAAGAAAGAATGTTTATGCCTGTATCCACATTGAAAAGTCAGCTTCCGGATGATACTTATATTGATCCCAATTATCTTTCCGATAACGATACTGTTTTATTATGTGCGACAAAAAGAATTATTTGTTCTCCTAAAGACCATATCCACACAAGCGGAGCAAAGGCATATGACATTTTTGAGCATTATGAGTTATGCAAAACCTGCGGTAAAAAAATGCTTGATACGGTTTATACTCATAGCGAATCATCTTATAAAGGAAGAGAGCATTGGTATGTTGACAAGCAGCCTACCAATACAACAGATGGCAGATGGTATAAAAAATGCGGCGGCTGCAATTATGAATTTGATTCACTTACAATTCCCAAAAAAAGCAATCAGATTATTGTTAAAAGCTATGACGAGCTTAAAGCCGCACTTGCAAAAGGCGGAAAGCAATGGATTACTATAAATTTTACCAATAGTTACAATGGCTATGAAGTTATAGAAGACTCAAAACGAAATAATGAGTTATGCTTAGATGATCCAAAAGCTGAAATTACTATTAATATGAATAAATTTAAAATTTCAAGGGAAACCCTTTATGATGATTGTCTTTTTAACATTAAACGTGGTAGTCTTAGAATACTTCAGTTTGATACTTCAAGTTTAAACGATAACAACACTACATTCAGTTTTTTCTCAGGAAACAATAACAGATGTATATTTAATGTTGCAAAGGGAGCAAGCCTAAGATTGAGTAATATAAAGGGTGTAGCAAGAAGCACAGAGTTTTACTATGATTTTCCTTGCGTTATTTCAAAAGGAAATCTGCAAATAGACGGTGGCATATATACAACATATACTGAAAAACCGGCTATAAACATTACGGGAGGCAATGTCACCATTAACGGCGGTAAATTTGAAGCAACATCAAAAGGCCCTGTAATCGGTACTTTAGTTAAAAACGCTTACGAGAATGACTATAAAAATATAACTATTAATAACGGTCTTTTTGGCGGACTGTATAATGCTGTTGTATTTGATGAATATACAACCGCTACAATTAACCAAGGTAACTTTGAATATGATGACTATTATGAACGTAAACAGGCATTTGGCGTTGTAGCAAACGGCGGTAAACTCACAATCAACGGCGGAAACTACTATGCCAAAAAAGCTGCTGTTGAAGCAACAAATATGCAATCATTTAACATTAACGGCGGGTATTTCAAACTATTTGATGAAAATAATTATAATTTTGAAGGTGCTGTGTGCATAAAAACAACATTAGATTCTGATTATCTCCCCGTTATCTCAGGTGGCACATATGTAGGCTCTTACGGAATTACTTTCTTGCAAAAGCCCAAAATAACTGACCAATGGTTAGCAAGAAGGGTTAATTTTTCAAATGTAATATCTTCAAAGTGCAAAGTATATGATGACGAAAAAAAAGTTGACATAAATATTGTATCAAACTCATTAGGTAAAAAACATCTTCAAATAATAGCTCCAAATCCGGTTATTACAACTCAGCCCACAGACGGGTATTCTCCAAACCTTGGTGACGCTGTTACCTTTGATATTAATGCAACAAATGCAGACACATATAAATGGCATATTATTGATGAAAATGGCAAAGAAATTGACTGGCTCTATATATTAACCAACGGATACGGTGAGCTTTCCACATCATCCGGAGGCAAAAAATTATTTATTACCAAAGTCAGCGACTGGCTTAACGGCAAACAGATATACTGCGATGCTATAAGTGGCAATAATACCGTACATTCAAATATAGTAAATATCAAAATCGACAAAAAGCTCAAATATATGAACGATATTTACTTTGACAATTTTGATGATATGTGTAATAACAAAACAATCGGTGATTACAAAAAGCCAAAAACCTCCGAAAATGCCCTATACACGATTGGCGAAGTAGAGTGGGCAAAGTACGGAAAACGTCTTGATGACAGCTACAAAATTTCTATAGGCGAAAAACTGAGTCTTGCACTTGAGATTATTCCAAAAAGCGGTTATGAACTGAACAACAACATTTACGGAAGAGTAAATGGCATAGACAGCGTAGGCACATTAAAAAGAGCAAACGGAAAAAGGTATATGATATTTGACATCAATGTTAGCGTGCCGGACAAATACAAAACACAGAACATTGAGGTTAATATTAAAGCTCCAACAGTTGGTGCTGCACCTGCCAAAACGGCAAGTTGCGTTGCCGGCAATGTAAATATCAACAAAATTGAATGGTCACCGACTGACAGTAAATTTATAGGCAATAAATCCTATACAGTAAAAATTGAGGTTACTCCTATTTATGGGTGGGGCGATATTGAAACAGTTACGGCAAAGGTAAACGGCAATAATGCTAAATTCATAAAAGAAGGCGGCGGAAAAAATAAGAAATATTATATTAGCTATACATTTGATAAAGCAAGCGATGTTCTCCTTGGTGACATTGACGGTAACGGAACACTTTCTATTCTTGATGTTACATTAGGTCAAAGACACCTCGCTGGTAATGTGGTACTTTCAGAAACTCAGAAACAAGCGGCGGATATAAATTGCGACGGTCAGATTGATGTAAACGATATGACTCAAATTCAGATTGTAATTTCAAGTGGTGTTGGATTATAAATACAAGAAAGCAAATTGAAATCTATCACAATAATGATTACGAATATGAACAGATTTCAAATCTCACCAGCCTATAGCAAATACAAAGAAAAAATATTAATTCGAGTAGTTAGTTGAAAGCAGTCGCAAAATCGGTGAATTCAAAACTTCCAATGCAAAGCTGTTTCTCATCAAATTACAGGAAGAAGCTCGAGTGTGGTGACCCCCAAAAGTTAGATTTGAAAGCGTAGTGGCTTTTAGCTGCTACGC
>ENA-OPNW01000255-OPNW01000255.1-human-gut-metagenome-genome-assembly--contig:-NODE-255-length-38290-cov-4.524807_pt1 | contig 38290 bp, 50 predicted proteins | sample MGYA00241540_ERZ501777 | MGnify/ENA primary metagenome ERZ501777 (study PRJEB25962, sample SAMEA2042615) | human gut metagenome | biome: human gut; feature: human-associated habitat; material: faeces...
CATAGATTGATAACAACTACTTGCCAATGTTGTAGCAGGTAATGTAGGAGCAGTTGTCAGTCTTGTGCAACCACTGAACATACCAAGATAACAATTACTTGCCAATGTTGTAGCAGGCAATGATAAATTTTTGGCATTAACAATGCCACAAGTTTTTACCGAATTATAATCACAGAACAAAAAGCAGAATGTGTATTCTTTTTCTATTGTTATCTTATTTTTATATTTATCTCCATAAATCAATGACATCACATTACCTGCTGCATCAAATTTAGCCGTTGAACTGAAGAAAGAACTAGCAAAACCTACTTTATCATCAACATAAAATCCCAACGTTTTTGCATCTCCTTTCCACAATATCTTATCACCTTTATTTACATCTACAGTAATGGATAAGTTTTCTTGCTTGTCGTTTCGATTTTCTGTTGTTGTCCAATTAGCACCATTGTCAGTTGAATAACTGATTGATGTAATCTTATCAGTACCAATAGAGTTCAATATATCGAATGATATTGTACCATGTTCAAGTGCAAGAAAGGTGAGATAGTCCTTTGAATAATCGTGTGGTAATGGGTTATAATGTACCTCATTCTCCTGTACACAATAACTGACGTTAGGCTTTACAAATGGGGTGTCTCCTCCCCCCCCCAATAAATGTATCATATTGGGCGTGGTTCTCAAAAAGTTTTAAATAACTTGCCATTTTATAAAATAATATTTGTTTAAACAATTATATTCATATTACATATAAATATCTGAATTTATTTTGAAATTTGGGTGAAATGCACTATATTTGCAACAAAGAACAACATAATATATTTTTTCAATGCCACACATGTTTAAACATAAATGTTATATAAGGAAAAATGATGAATTTCTCCGTGAAACGTTAAAGAAATTAGGTTATAGTGAGTTTGCCCCCAATGATAAAGATACAATAATTTCCACTTTTAACGGACATGATACAAATTATTTTACGACAATAGATAAAGAAAGTATCAATAATTTGGGTAATATGTTTATTGATTGTGGTACTTCTGAAACTTTATTCCTTGGTATTGCTTCAATTACGGATGAACATGATAAGTTCCAGTTTTTCACAACATTAACCGATAGACATTGGTATAATTTGGGAACATATAGTCCAAAGGGTAGTCTTGAATTTTGCATGGTTACGGACAGACATATGGGACAACACCCATTGTTTGACAATATGACCGTGCCTGCAAGGAAATCAAGTATTGAAGAACTTATGACAAATTTCAAGGACAAGGAAGAGGACACTGAATTTTACAGCAAGATACCAAACGAACGATGGAAAAAAGACATATATGATTTTGAATACTATCCGCTTACAGAAGAGGAAAATTGTAAAAGTAACTTATAAAAATGGCAAAGTTGACTATAAGGTAAAAAAGAGAATTTTTCCGTTTATTTGGATAACGGATTCCTATGACTATTGGTATGGTCCTGGTATTTGTGAAGTCGTATGTAGACATATGACACTGAAACAGGCGGAAAACTACATGGAATGCATTAGGAAAAAGGAAGAAGAGCGGAAAGATTCAAAAATAATAGAGGAAAATGATTTGTAATATGGCAAAGATACATTATATTATAGGTGATGCAACACTTCCTATTGAGACAGAAGCAGAGAACAGACTAATTGTTCATTGTTGCAATACGCTTGGTGCTTGGGGTGCAGGTTTTGTTGTACCTCTTGGCAGACGTTATCCATTGGCAAAAGAAGGATATAAAAAGTTCATTGAGGGAAACAAAGGTAAGTCCATATTAGGTGAAGTTAATGAGGTACCAGTTGGAAAGCATTTGTTTGTTGAAAACCTTATGGGGCAAAGTTTTCTTTATAAGAAACCAAATGGTGAGATACCTTGCAATTATATTGCAATTGAAACGGGTTTCCTTAAAATCATGGAAAATTGGTCAGATAAAGGTAACTATTCAATTCATATGCCACGTATAGGTTGTGGTCTTGCTGGTGGTGATTGGAAAACAATTGAAGAAATTATATATAGAACATTCATTTATATTGCCGATGTGGATGTATATGTGTATGATTTAAAGGAACAAAAAGATACCATTTATGATAACAGAGGATAAGATAAAGGATATAATTCTAACAATGATTGAGAACAACATGTTGGATAGTACACGTATCTTTGACAAAGAATATGTCTTGGAGAGAGTTAATTTATATATTAAATCAGCCAACATGGTACGTTCAATGATGAACATGCCACTATTATAAAAAACACAAAATTATGAAGTTTAAAGATTTATTTAATGAAGATTGGTCGGTTAATTGGGAAAAGATTGCAGAAATATCCCATTTCAGCAAGTTACAGGAAACTTCCCAAAGTTCAACTTGGCATAAGGAAGATTGTTGGACACACCTTCAATTAGTAACACAAGCAATGGAAAGATTACTTAAAAGAAATCTTATTGAGAGAGGTTCTGAAAATTGGGTTATGTGTATGTCCGCTGCAATTTGTCACGACTTGGGAAAGGGTGAGACAACGAAGTGGTCTGAGGAAAAGAATGATTGGACAACGAAGAATCATGGTGTTGTGGGTGAGAGAATCACACGCCACCTTTTCTATGATGAAGATATTGTATTGAGGGAAAAGGTGTGTTATATGGTACGTCACCATATGACGCTGCATCATGTATATGACAAACCAGAGGAAACAAATAAAAGGCTGATAAAATTATCATATGGTATTGTTGAAATGAGATTTATGATTTTATTGAACATTGCAGATTCATTGAGTTCAATAAATGACATTGAGACGGAAGATGATATCTTTGATAAAGAAATGAAATTAACCAATGATGTCAGTACTTTGCGTTGTTATCAGAAACCTTATTCATTTATTGACAAATCTCAACTGATTAGGGATTTTATTGACTATAATGGTGAAGTTATAAATGATACAAATGACTTTTGTGTCTATATTCTTTGTGGTTTTCCTGGTTGTGGCAAAAGTACATATTACAAAGAGTTTCTTGCAGACAAGCCTATCATATCAAGGGATATAATTCGTGGTGAGTTGGGTATTAACGGTGCAACAACAACTAATGATAAAAAGGTTGTTGGTACAAGGGAAGAGGAAGACAAAGTATCCGAAATTTTTAACAAGAAAATGATTGAGTATTGCGAAAATAAGGAAAGTTTTGTTCTTGATAACACCAATCTTAAATATCAATATCGTAAGGATTATCTGTTGAAAATAATGAAATATAATCCTAAAGTGAAGATTATATATGTTGAAGCACCAAATTATATAAAGGATTGTATTGAGAGAAGAAAGGATGAAATACCAAAGAAAGTCTATGACAGAATGGAAAATAATTTCGATTTTCCACAACTCTATGAATGTGATGAACTCATTATTGTAAAACAGCACACAGACAGTAAGGACGAGATACATACATTTAAAGGCAATTTTACGTCTGATTTAATATATGACACCCGTACTGTTAATGGTTGTGATTATATATCAAAGGTAAAAGTTCTAAATGATTTAAAAATAACAAGAGGCGCAATGATATTGGATGGCTATGATTGCTATGATAGTTGTATTAAATATGTGGACGAACTCATTAAATCATATGAGAATATGTTTATCTGAACATTAATGGGGATGGTACAATCGAACATTTTGTAAGGATGAAAAAACTTATAAAGGAATATTTTGAATATGAAATTAACGAAGAAGATTAATGGAAGAAGAAAAGTATAAAAAAGCAGTTGAGATAAAAGGTAAAATCTACTCATTACAGAAAAACCTTGAAGACTTAAAAGGCGGCCATTGGGACAAAACCCGTATCGAACTTAAAACAGGTTATTCCGACATGGGAATGAATTTTACAGTTTCAACAACATTTGACAAGGAAATTGGATATAAAATTCGTGGTTTTATAGAAGGTATAATTAATAGTAAAATTGCTGAATTGGAAAATGAGTTTGAAATTTTATAGGTATTTTATGGAAAAGATAGAAAAATGGATACCACAAGCGGGTGATACTGTTAGGTTAAAAGGTACTGAAAAACCATTGTATTATTTGTGTAAAAGGAAAGATTATGGTATGTTTTCATTTGTACAAATAATGGAAAATGCTATAGGTGGCGGTGAAATATCAGAATATTCTTTAATGAAGGACTATGAACTTGTGGAACGCCCACAAAAATTAGAGGATTTCTTAAATGATATGATAACAAAGCCAATTTTGGAAAATATGAATAAAACAAGATTTGAAAGATTTGGAAGTGTGATGATAGATTTGGAAACACTATCAACACACAACAATGCCGCCATTATAGAGATTGGTGCTGTTGAGTTTAATAAATATACGGGTGAGGTTGGCGAAAAGTTCAATGTAATCATTGACCCAAAGGATTGGTGCAAAAATGATAGACATGTCGATGGTGAAACGATTCAGTGGTGGTTTAATCAGACTAATGAAGCAAGAAAAAGATTTGTTACAAAGCAGAAATACATTGAATATTGTACTTTGAAACATGCTTTGCAAAAACTCAGATATTTCATTATGGATTGCGATAGTGTTGATGAAGATAAGAATGTTGTTGTGTGGGGAAATGGCGCAACAATGGACATTAGCATATTAGAAAACGCATTCAATTATTTCGACATAGAAGTACCTTGGAAATATCGGGCAGTTAATGATGTAAGGACAATAGTTGACCTTAATCCATCCATTAAGAAGAACTGTGAATTTGAATGGGATGTTCGGCATAGTGCTATTGCTGATTGCCTCTATCAGATAAAATATACAACCGATACAATAAAATCATTAAAGGTGAAATCGTGACATTAAAAGACTTGAAACCATTTATTGACAAGTTGGGGGAGTATGATAAAATTTGTATTTTCGATAAGAAAAAAGGTTTTCTTATTGATACAATATATATTAACCCTATTGATAATAAACTTTATGAATATATTAGTATTTTTTCGCAATATCAAGTTGACTATGATAAAACTCCTTATTTTTTAGGAAATTATAAATATGAGGATGTTGAAATAAAGATATTATCAATAAAAGAATGGTGTGCATTTGTGCGGAAACGTAATTATGATTCATTTATGGAAGCATTAAATGATACAAATGGTATGAATAACGCTAAATTAATATACAATCAGATTATTACAGACCAAGGAAATTTTGTGTCATTTGGTTTGTTTAAAAACGATGAAGACGAAAAATATAAGGGTGTCCTTTTATCGGTATGCGCAAGTGACGAGGATTATTATTATGTGTATTTAAAGAAAGATAATACTATCGGTCTAATGACTTGTGTCGGTTGCTATAAAGTAACAGATGAGAATTACCAAACAAAGATTTCTGATAAAGAAATAGCAAAAATGTTAAGTAATAAATTTGATTCTGACACAAGTTTGGACGCATTGATATATCGTGGAAAATATTCCATTTAAATATTTTTAACATAAAATATTTGGTTAATGCAAATAAAAATATTAATTTTGCAAATGTAAAATAACTTTGAATAAAATTTTGAATAACTATGGGAATTTTTAATAAAAAGAAAGTAGAAAATGTAATATCTGTTGAGGGTTATGCAGATGATTTGTATGAAATAAGTAAGAATGGAGAGATGAAACAGACAAGATTATTCTATGTAATTCCTGAAAATCTTGAAGAGAATCAAGAAACAATGGACTTATGTATTACTTCGACTAATCCCTATCATTCGTTCCCAATTTTTGATAATCTATTGGGTAAGAAAATTAGAATTACAGTTGACATTATTGATTAAACAGAACTATTTATAGACAGTATCAAAAAAATGAACAAGAAAAAATTGATAGACATTTTTAATATTGATAAACCCAACATTTGTTTTGTTGGTGATATACATGGTGAATTTAATTCACTGCAAGGTTTAATGAAGAAAACGAATTTCAAAGATACTGCCTATATTGTGTGTGGCGATATTGGTTTTGGCTTTAATAAGAAAGAATATTATTCCAAAATCTTCAATAAACTATCAAAAACAGCCTCCAAACTTAATTGTGAATTTATTTTTATTAGGGGTAATCACGATGATAAGAAATATTTTGACAAACGTTTAATCAACAGAAAATGCTTTAAGACAATTCCTGATTATTCCGTCATACAGACACCAAATCATAATATATTGTGTATTGGTGGTGCAATTTCAATTGACAGAACATATAGAAAATTGGTTTTAAAGGAAAATGCTTTGAAATATTCTATTTATCATGGTTGCACTCCCAATGAAGCTGAGAAGTTATGTCAGCAAGTATATTGGGATGATGAACCTTGTTATTATGACGAGGATAAATTGTCACAATTAAAACTAAATAACATAAACATTGATATTGTTTGTACCCATACATGTCCGTCATTCACAAAACCCTTTGGAAAAGAAAATATTGGCTATTGGTTATCCAAAGATGAAAACCTTGAACGTGATATTGACAATGAGCGTGAGGTAATGGATAAGGTTTATAATAAACTTAAAACAGACGGTCACACCCTTGATATGTGGTTCTATGGACATTTTCATTATCATAACGTGCAATTTGTTGATAAGACTAAATTTGTAATGCTTGATATGTGCCGTAACGGAAACTGTGACATTTATGATGTTTTCAATACAAAAGAAACTATTTATGATTGATATAATGTATTTTGGGAAAATTTGAGCGTTTATCCATATGATGAAAAAAGGTTTTTGTAAAATAAAATAAATAAAAAGTTAATTTATGTAAATTAATAACAATTGTGAGATTTATAATGGTGACTGTATAGAAGTAATGCAGGAAATAATAGATAAAGGTGTTAAGGTGGATTTGACTGTTACAAGTCCACCTTATGATAACCTTAGAAGTTATGAAAATGAAGTGACGTGGGATTTTGAGAAATTTAAGGATGTGGCTAACAAACTATATGAAATAACTGCTGATGGCGGTGTTGTTATATGGGTTGTAAATGACCAAGTAAGGAATGGTTCTGAGTCAGGTACTTCATTTAAACAAGCACTTTATTTCATGGAAATTGGTTTCAGATTGCATGATACGATGATTTTTCAAAAAGCAAACTATATTCCTTTGACACATAACAGATATGAACAGTCATTTGAATATATGTTTTGTTTCTCAAAAGGCAAACCAAAGACATTTAATCCCATTATGATTCCTTGTAAGAATGCAGGAAAGGTTGAAAGTTATGGTAATGAAAGACGTTCATTGTTAGACAAGAAACAAGCAATGAGAGCACCTGAGGGTAAAACTTTTATGAAAACAAAAGACACCAAGTATCACCCTAATATTTTTACATATACGCTTGGTGGTCAAAAAACGGGGCATCCTGCTGTGTTTCCCGATAAATTGGCAGAAGACCAAATTGTAACTTGGACAAATGATGGTGATTTAGTATTTGACCCGTTTATGGGTAGTGGGACAACTGGTAAAATGTCAATTCTTAACAATAGAAGATTTATTGGTATTGAACTTGTTAAACATTATTTTGAAATTTCTAAAAAAAGAATTGAAGAAGTTGTTGGTTAATTCAGATTATTGAATTATATTTGCAAACAGAGGAAAGATTTGGGGCATATTGCGACCTCTTTAAAAATGCTAAAAAGTCCCATTTAATAAATTATTTGTTTAACTTTTTAAAGATTGATTAAATGGTAAAAAGAATTAGTGAGAATGGAAACAAACTCATTGCAAGCGAGTTTGTTAGTTTTGGACATCCCGACAAGATTGCTGACCAAATTGCTGATGCAATTGTTGATAATTTTTTGGCACGTGATAAAAATGCACGTACAGGAATTGAAGTCTTGGTTAAGGATAATATTGTTGTCCTTGGTGGTGAGGTTAATTCAACAGCAAGTTTCGATTATGAAAAAATTGTTCGTTTTGTTTTTTCTGAACTTAATTTTCCGTCAAATCATCATTTGTCACCGGATGAAATTAAAATCATTAACTTGATTGGAAAACAGTCAGAGGAAATACATAATGGTGTTGACAAGGTAGATGAAATTGGGGCAGGAGACCAAGGATTTATGGTTGGATATGCTACAAATGAAACAAGTGTATATATGCCTCTTGGACATTACATTGCTAAGAAAATCTGTAATTATGTTGCAAATTGTAGTCAATTGGGCCCTGATACTAAATCACAAGTTATTATAGAATATGACAATAATAACAGGGCAATAGGTATTCATAGCATTCTTGTTTCTACTATGCACCAATGTTCTCTCGGACAGTGCCGAGTACGTGTATCTAATGCAATTTTTGATAATTTGGTTGGTCTTGACAAGGATATCTACGAAAAATTCATAAAGGATAAAAATGTTAGAGTTGATGTAAATCCTTGTGGTTCTTGGCAAATTGGCGGTCCGATTTCTGATTGTGGAATTACAGGACGAAAATTGGTAGTAGATTCCTATGGTGGTTATTGTAACATTGGTGGTGGCAATTACAGTGGTAAGGATTTCTCAAAGGTTGACCGTTCAGGTGCATATATGGCACGTTATCTTGCAAAGAACATTGTTGCAAGTGGCTTCTGTGATACTTGCCGTGTTATCTTGTCGTATATGATTGGTGTTGCACAACCTTGTTCCGTTGAAATTGATGTCAATCGTAATTTTGACAAACTTCCACAATTGAAAAAATGGATTTTGGAGAATATTGATTTAACTCCAAATGGAATTACAGAAAGATTGCGTCATGGTGTGCTTTTATATGATTGTTCAAAATACGGACATTTCGGTTTTAAAGACAAAAAAGACAAAGATGTAATAACACTTCAAGAAAGAAAGTGGGAAAAACTTGACCTTGTTGAAGAATTGAAACAATTTGTGTAAATATGTTGGATTTAGCCTCTGTTATTAAAAACAGAGGTTAATTTTCCCTTTAAGATACTATTTATTTTTAAATTTCTATTAATAAAATATTATGTTATGAGAAAAATAGTGCATTTGAATGAAAGTGAATTGAAAAATATTATAGATGAAACAGTAAAAAAAGTGTTAAGTGAAGGAAAAACAAATTCATTTATTAATGAGGTTCGTAATTTCAATTCCATAATAGATAAAACAAACAAGACCTTAAATGAAAGCAGCATTAACAGAATGTTGCAATGGCTGAAAAATTGTGATTGTGCTTTCATTAGTGCATTCAGGAATGAATTGAAAGATGTTAGAGACATGAATGCGACTTATCTTGGACCTGACAATGAAAATCCGTGGCAAATTGGAAAAGAATTTACCCATGAGGAAAATCGTCAGAAAAATAAGTTAATGGTTGCTGAATTGTTACAATTAGGATATGGTGTTACAAAGGTAAAAGGTGTATATCCAGAAGGAATGACAGATGAAACATCAGAGGAAAGTTATTTGGTTGTCAATCGTAATGATGACAAGAACTTTTTGAATAACTTATTGCGTATTTCTGAATATTATAATCAAGATTCAATTTATTATAAAGAAAAGGGTAAAACAAAGGGTAATTTGATTGGCACTAATGATAACGGTTTTCCCGAATACCACCAAAAAGGTGAAGATAGTGAAATGAAAACCAGTACAGCTTCAAACTATATGTCAAGAATGGGTAATAAAGCGTTTTCTTTTGTTGGAAAAGATGCTGAAAAAGTAAATAACCGCAAAGAAGCAATGGATAGTATCGAAAAAAGTAGAGGTACTGATGATGAATGGAGACAAAGATATTGGCGTGATAATGACGGTAGTTCATTTAGGGGACGTAAGGAAAACCGCAAAAATAAAATGTCTGAGGCTGTTAACTTTTGGAGAAACATGGTAGATGGCAAAATGATTATAAAAGAAGATATCCATCCATTGACAAGAAAAACAATGGGGGAGGCTTTGAGAAAAATGAGAAACAAGAAATGAACATTAAAAGAATACAAGAATTATATACATATAATCCGTCAAAGGGTATTATAAAGGAAACCTATGGCGATGTAGATACAAGTGGCTATATTTGTATCGGAGAAGTGCCATATAACCCTTGGTTGAATGGTGCTAAAAAACTGTATATAATGGTAAGCCCACAAAAGATAATGAAATATGGACGAGAAGAATATGATGTAAGATATACAAAAAATAGTGATGGTAGTGGCAGTCAGATAAAAAGCATTCCAACAAATGTAAAGCATAATGCAGTAATCTATCCGGAACATCAAGATGATGAATATGGTGAGATTTTTCTTGGTAAAAGAAAAGATAAGGATTTGTTAATTCAACAGCATAAAGAATTTGAATCCAAACTCTTTAAATACGGCGACAACATTATATTACATCACAATAGTTCTTTTAAGGTGAATGATGGTTTTGTCAAAAAAGGAAAGCCAAATGGATGGTCAAATAATTCAGATAAAGGAATATACTTTTGGGGAAGTAGAGCAGGTGGAAAAGACCCATCTAATGGAGGATTGTATACATATTATTGTTTAATTAAAAAAGGAGATTTATACGACCTTGAAACCAATGAAGAAAGACTTAGTTTGGAACAAGCAATGAAAAAATATCCCTATGTCGGTCAAAATTGGCAAGATGAGGAAAATGTAATTGTTGTTAATACTTATCAGGCCACACCAATTTGGTGCATTCTTGATACACAAACAGGTAAATGGTATGATAAGGATTGGAATGAGATGCAAAAACCTTTTTAATATATTTTGTTATATGGGTTTTTTGCATTATATTTGTTCACAGACAATAAAGTTTGTTAACATTTATTTTTTTTTTTATGGAAATTTTTAAATTTGATATTAACAAATGTATAGAGTGTAAGAAAATATTAAACCGCAATGATAAATCAAAAGAAATATATGAGCATAAATGTTCTTATAGCAGATTTATAGGTAATTGTACTAATCTTTATTACAAGTTAAAACCAAACAATTATTTTGATTTTTATGAGAAAGAATTGAAATATGCTGAAGAAAATCATAGTTTACCAGTTGAGGAAAGGGGGTTAACATATGAGGAATTTTATATGTTAGCACACAAATATAAAGTGCTTCTTGAAGACTGTACGACATTGAAATATGATATCAGTGTTTATTTTTACGCTTTGGTTTGTCATGCGATTGTTGAAACGTTTGTCGGTCAAAAGAAAGAAGAAACAATAATGAAATACATATCAGACAAAGGTTTTACAGTAAATAAGGTAGAAGGTAAAAAGGATGCAAAATATGGGGTTGATATTGAAGTGTTTGGTAAAGGGCAACATTTCTATGTACAAGTAAAACCCATTTCATTTTTTAAATCTGAATATCCCAATACACATAAATCTAGAATTGAAGCGTGTAGAAAAAGAGAAGAAGTATTGAATTTAGAGGGGATTGACACATATTATGTAATATACGATTTGGATTGGAAAACATCACAGTTTACATGGGTTAATAATAAAAACGGTGGTATTTTATTCAAAATAAACGACTTGTTTGGCTATGATAAAGATAACATTAAATCCACACTTATTAGGTATCAATTACCAACAGAACAAATAACAATAGATTTTTAGCAATTTTTAACACGATTTTTTTGGTCGTTTAAAAATAAATTCATATCTTTGCATTGAAAAAGTTAATTAAATATATTGTTTAACATTTATTTTTAAAGAAATGACGGAAGAAGAAGTTAAAACATTGGAAAGTCTGTACAATGAGTTTCTTGCAAAGTGTAAGAAGATTTGTGAAGAATTAGAACGTTTGGATGGTGGCTATGTCCATTGTGATAAATTTATGCCTATGGGTGATGACGTGTATTGTCATGGACATGAATATTGGAGTTATGGGTTTGAGGAACACGAAAAGTCTTTTCCAACAATATTATTGACCTATACGGAAGAAGAACTTAAAGATTTTGTTGATGCTCATTTGACGTTTGCTAAACGAGCACAAGAAAAAAAGGAACGTTTGGAGAAAGAGAAAAAAGAAAAGGAAGAAATGGCTGAATATCAGCGTTTAAAAGAGAAATTTGAAAAAAAGTAAGAGAAAATATGGTAGAACCGATTAGTCCAAGTGACGTTAAAAAGTTTATCCCCGATTTTATAATTGAAACTGTGAATAAACTTATTGTGGAAAAGTGGGATGGTGATAAAGCAATCATCTTACAAGACGATATTATGGATATAGTTTCAAGCAATGACACAGACATTGATAAACCTTCAAGACGAGAGGTTTTTGATAAAGGATGGTTGGACTTTGAACCACTTTATAGAAAAAAAGGTTGGGATGTTGAATATGACGAACCTAGATATAATGGATTTTATAAAGCACGTTTTATTTTTAAAAAGAAATAGTATTTTATGAAAACAGTTTATTTAAAGAATTTTAGAAAGGGATTTGCTACAAACAGTAGTTCAACTCATTCTGTCATATACCGTAATAAAGAGGATTTATTCAAAGATTTGGATATTTTTGAATTAAACTATTATGATAGATTTGATAATACGATTGCGGCTTCAAAAGAAGCAAAAATCAAGTATGTTGCAGCCAATATTATGTGGCATGACAAATTATATGAAATAATGTCGTTGTATTATCCACAGATGAATGAATACAAAGAACTTATCAAAAAAACCAAAAATAAAGAAACATTATATGGTGATGATGAAAAGTTTGGAATGTGTGCAAGGGGTAGACTGTATTTCGGTAATAGTAAATACTTGGAGGCAAGTATTGATTATCTTCGTAATGTTATAGATAATGACGATATAATCATAGTTGGTGGTTCTGATGAAACTGATTTTGTTTGGGAAACCATTGAAGGACATAAAACATTACCACAACCAGATGAAATAAATGAATACAATGATAACTGTAATATTGTTAAAAATGGAAATTATTGGGTTGGTTTTGGCTATAATGGAAAAGTGAGATTTTCTAATAGTAACGATAAATGTATTCCGAGTTATCCGGAACTGATTGACTTGAAAATTACAAATCAGTGTGACCACGGATGTAATTTTTGTTACATGGATTCGAATATGCAAGGAAAACATGCAGATATTAATTTTCTTAAAAAAATCATTAGTAGATTGTCTTCAAATGACAGTAATACCTATGACACACGTGTTGAATTTTCAATCGGTGGTGGTAATGTACTTTTGTATCCACATCTTGAAGAGTTGTTCAGTTTCATGAAGGAGAAAAGACATATCATTAATACAACAATTAATGTTAAAGACTGTAGCAAAATTTTGAATGATTCTAACTTACTTAAAGTTTTTAAAAAATATGTCAATGGAATTGGTGTATCAGTAAATTCTGATGAAAACATTAACGATGTTAAAGAATTTAAGGAAAAATTGAATGACACAAGCAATTATCCTTATTACACTTATAAAGAGATTGTAATACATATGATACCAGAACTTCTTGGCAGGGAAAAAACCAAAAATCTTTTGAAAAAACTTTATGATAATAATTTATATGACATACTTTTCCTTGGTTATAAGACAAATGGACGTGGTGTGACACAAAAGCACAATAGGCTAACAAATGAGGATTTAACTTATATCCTTGAAGATGCTTATAGTATAAATGTTGACACAACATTTGCGAATACATACAAGGATTGGCTGCAAAACAATTTTGATATTAAGTATAGTATCACATTTGAAGAAGGTGAATATAGTATGTATATTGATGGTGTTACAGAAAATGCTTACAAATCTTCTTATCAACTTGACAAACCATATAATCTGACTTATACAACTATGAATTTGCAAGCAAGAAATAAAGAATGGTTCGAAGTAATAGATGCATTCAAAAACATAAGAAAAGACAATGGTTTTGAAAATATAGAAAAAGAGTGAACTACCCATTAACTAAAGATTAATGGGTTTTCTTGGCTAAATTTATATAAAACTGATATCCCAAGATTTTTCTTGGGATATTTTGTTATAACATTTATTTGAACTATATTTGCCATTGTAAAAAGAAAAATAGTATGGATAAATTCTTAAATAATATTTTAATTGTTGTACCATTGTGCATTGCTTTAGTGCTGTGGATAGCATTTTCATTTAAATGCTGTCTGATATTTTATGGACTATATTCATTGGGAATGTATCTTCATATAACAGTTACAACATTATCCAATGCATTTATTGGCAGGGAAATAAATAGTAATGGTGATTTATTTTGGAAAATAGTGTTTGTAATTTTAGCATCACTATGCCTAAGTGTTTCTTATTTTGTATAACATTTTTTAACATAAAAATTTTGGTGGTATAGAATTATTTATCTATCTTTGCACAAGTATTAAAAACAAAATTTTAAATTATGGCTAATAAAATTTTAAACAACGCTAAAAATAGATTGCGTATTTTTGAAAATGCAATCGTATATGATAAAGAACTTCCAAAATTTAAAACATTGGAAGAGTATAAAAGAGCACATCGTAGCGATGATAAAATGTCAATGAATACATTTGTGTTCCCAAATACAAATAATGAACCAATTGAAATAATGTCATATGAAAATTTGAAAAATTATTTCCTTTCAAAAACTGAAATTAATATTAAAGATTTCAATATTGACATAACAGAAAAAATGCGTGATATTGCCAATAAAATAAAAGGCAATGCTCGTTTTACTGTTGAGGATAGTTCAATGATGACTATTACAGATAATCGTAAGAAAAGTTTAGTTGATAATATCAAGGATTTCTTCAGCAAGAAAATACAACAAAATAAGGAAAAGAAAATTGCGAATAAATTTGATGTAGTAAAATTTTTCTCTGACGTAAAGTTATCTGCTGAAGATGAAGCGACCAAATACCGTGATAGATTAGCAGAATATGTGAATTGTATTGGTATTGCCGAAAAGTCAGGACAAATTGCTTTAAAGGAGAAACTTTTCAATAATCTCGTTATTAACAAATATGAAACAATCCTTTTTTCAAAGGGTTTGGTAAAGGCTGTAACAGAAGAAACAATTGTCAAGTTGGCAAAAGATTCTCCAAAGGCTTTGGCACTTGATTATATTCAAAACTATATAAGGAATATACCAATTAGTGTGATTAAAAAGAAGCTTGAAATTGACCAATTGGAAATTTTTGATAATTATGTAATTCTTCATTACGACCCAAATGGTGTTTCTTACGCCCAAACAAATAAAGAGAAAGAGGAAAAAAAGAAACGTGACCCTATTATGTTTGGTGTAATAGAAGGCAGCACCAAGTTATATTATATTGATTCTTGGGAAGACGAATATTGTAATTTGACTTGGGATAAAATGGTAGATATTATTGGTAAGGAAACTATTGAAAAAGATTTCATTTCAGAAACTATTAAATAATAATGTTAATTAAAAATACAAATACAAAAGACTGTTGGAGATATTCTTTGGTTGGGAATGGTGATTGTTGCTGTAATTGTAAGCATCGTTACACATTAACGACTTGTGGAATACCAACAGAATTTGTATGTAAATTAGTATTTGAAAAGAATGATACAATAATTGTAAAATTACCAAATAACGGACATTCAATGTGTGAAATGCACGAAAGAAATTTTTAGAAAATATGGACAACAAACAGATAATTTATTTTTCGGAAACGCATCCCGGAATGACACTTAAAGAATTTGCCGACAGCCTTAAAGAAAAAGAAGAGGAATTAAAGAAAAAAGAAGAAATTCGAAGAGATAATGAAATAAAATGGTTTAATGATTTAATTGGTAAATACGTGTCAATAAATCATAACGGTGTTGCGTATACTGTTTTATATGTTGATAAAACTCCTGTATATGGTTTATGTACTAGGTATGATGTCTTTAATGTTTACTGGTCAAAAAACAAATTCTCTATTGAAAAAGAAGTTGGAAGAGAAATTAATAAACATTGGTTTAAATGCCCATATAGTGAAATTTCCTACGGTGGAGAACATAGCAGCATGAAGATAATCACTAAAGAAGAATATCAAGAAATTGAAAAAACCTTTAATGAATACAAAACAAAAGGTGAACTTTTAAATTTATAAACATATGACAAAGATTCAATTTAGGAATGAAGATTGTTTAACTACAATTAACAAAATTAAAGAACAAGGTAAAAAAATTAATTTGGTAATAACATCACCACCTTACAACAAAAGCCGCCATTCAAGTCAGTCTAAAAAAATGAAACAAATGGAGACATACAATTCAATGTATGATGGTTATGATGATACAATGGATAATGAGGATTATTATAATTGGCAATGCAACATTATTAATAAAATTGATGAAATTTTATCCGAAAATGGCGTAATATTGTATAATCTTAGTTATAGCAATGAGAATCCTGACTGTATGTGGGGGCTTATTGAAAATATTAGACACAAAACTAATTTTATGATTGCCGAACAAATTACTTGGCTAAAAAAATCTGCACTCCCGCAGAATGTTTCACATAATAAACTAACAAGACTTACAGAGTATATATTTGTTTTATGTCGCAAAAGTGAATATAAAACATATATTACAAACAAAAAAGTAACCAAGGAAAATAGTAAAGGGCAAAAATATTATGAAAATATCTACAATGTGATTAAAGCACCAAACAACGATGGACCATGCAATTTAAATAAAGCCACATTTAGTTCAAATATGGTGTTAGAATTATTAAAAATATATGCAAGGCCAAATTCGATTATTTACGACCCATTTATGGGCACTGGTACTACAGGTATAGGTGTTGAAAAATATGGAAATGGGTGTATCTGTATTGGTAGTGAGATTTCCGAAAAACAAGTTGAGTATTCAAAAGAAAGACTGAATAAATTTTTAGAGGAAAATAAGTCATAGTATGGAAGAAATTGTATATTTTGAAATTAACAATTGGTTTGCAGGCAGAGACTATCCAAATGATGAGATTTTCTACAAATGGATTAAGAATTGTCAGTTTAGAGATAATGAATGGTGCAAGCAAAATAAACTTTGCGTAATGTGTGGTGCAATTGATATGTCCATGAACTATTGTGTGGCAGCACCAAAATCATGGGTGGAAAAGAATTGTCCCAAACTACTTACAGATGAAGAATATGAATATAAGATTATTACAAGTGGCTTGGATAAGGAAACAGGAAAAGTAAAGGAAACAGTAAAAACACACAAAAAGAAATATTCAGATTTCATTTGTCAGCCAGACGAAGATGGATATGCGTATGGTCATATTAGCGGATGGGAGTTTCCAGAATACAAGGAGGAAAACTTTGGAGTGACATGGAACAATAGTTGGTGGGGAGATGAAGATGATGAAGATTAAAGCATAATAAACATTTAAAATTTATAAAGACATATGTTAATAAAGGAAATGAAATATTCTTACAATGACATTGCCATTGTACCGGCAGTTAAGAGTAATGTTGAACATCGTTCAGAATGTAATCCGTTTACAGGACAATTCAACAATAGTGACTTACCAATATTCACTGCGCCAATGAGCACTGTTGTTAATGAGCAAAATTTTAACTTATTTGAAAAAAACCATATTATACCAATTCTTCCAAGAAACTTTGACCTTGAAACACGTATTGACTACCTCAGACGTGGAAAATGGACTGCTGTTGGACTTCAAGAGTTTGAAGATTTATTTATTAACAATGATTGGGATATGGAAATATATCCTGATGTAAATGTCCTTATTGATATTGCGAATGGGCATATGTCCAAACTGCATGATATGATATATTATGCCAAAGTGAAATACAAATGGTCAAATAGGTTTAAGATAATGGCAGGTAATATCGCCAATCCGTATACATATGTTGAACTTGCAAAAGCCGGTGCTGACTTTGTAAGAATGTCAATAGGCAGTGGTTCTGGTTGTATTACAAGTACACAAACTGGAATACATTATCCAATTGCTTCATTGATTGATGAAACATATCAATTAAAGAAAATGTTGGAAAAGAGTGGAGATAATACGCCAATGATTATTGCTGACGGTGGAATACGTGACTATGTGGACGTAATGAAAGCAATTGGAATATTGGGTGCAGATTATGTTATGATTGGCGGTCTTTTCTCAAAACTTGTTGAAAGTGCTGCACCGACATTTTATTATGATAAAGACGGTGTTTCAATACATGAAATCAACCCGTTTGAACATAAGATTGATGCATATCCTGACGGAACGTTTGATATTGACGAAGAATATATAGTTGATAATCTTCATAAGGTATTCTATGGCATGGCTTCACGTAGAGGACAAGAAGATATTCAAGGGAAAAAAACGAAAACAAGCGAAGGGGTTGAAAAGGTCTTTGATTGTACAACCAATCTGAGAAAATGGAGTGAAAATATGATTGCATACATGCAATCAGCAATGAGTTATACAAATTGTTCATATCTTGGAGATTTTAATCCCGAAAATGTTGATGGAATTATAATTTCACAACAAACAAAAAAAAGCATAAATAATTGATAATTTTTTGTTTGTCGCATATACTTATATGATAGAAAATAAAGTTCTAAAATTATATAAGTATGAAGAAACGCACAGACGAAGAGTTTAAAAATATTATGGCCGATATGTTTGGCGAGGAATATATATGTGAAGAAACTAAATATGTAAATAACGCAACACCAGTAATTTTATCATGTCCAAAACATGGTTTATTCAAAAGGATACCAACAGATTTAACGAAGGGAAAGGGTTGTCAGAAATGTTCTTATGAAAAATTGAGTAAAGAACGCACAAGATGGGATAAAAACGGTGCAATAGAAATATCCAAAAAATATCCAAATAGACGTTCTTTTAAAAAAGGTGATTATAGTGCATACAAATTATGTTTGAAGAATGGTTGGTTTGACGATATGCCTTGGATGTTACCACAAGACAAATGGAACAAAAACAATTGTGTATATGCTTATATAGATGAAAAAAATAAAGTTGCATATGTTGGTTTAACTTGTAATAAACAAGAAAGAGAATGGTCACATCGACATAAAAGTAATAGTAGTGTTTATAAATACTTTACAAGTATCGGCTGTGATATTCCAAGACCAATTTATTTAGAAGACGATTTATCAAAAGTGGATGCACAAATTAAAGAAGATGAGTGGAGAACAATTTTTATTAAAAAAGGATATGTTATGTTAAACATTGGTAAAACAGGTAAAGGTGTTGGGTCAATAGGTGGTAATCTAAAAAAATGGTCAAAAAACAAGGTTTTTGAAGAAAGCAAAAAATACAAGACACGTATTGAATTTAAAAAAAGTTGTAGTAGTGCATACAATGTTGCTTTAAAAAATAAATGGTTAGACGAAATGACGTGGTTGATACCGCTTCGTTTAAATAGTAAAAATATAACCAGAGAAGAAGTTTTCTTAAAAGCAAAAGAATTTATATATAAATCACATTTTAGAAAAAATGCAAACACTTATTTTAGAATTGCGGAAAAAAATGATTGGCTTAAAGAAATGACATGGTTTAAAAAACCAAATAGAAATTATCAAACAAACAATGAGAAAGTTAAAAAGAAATCAGACACAAGAATCAATTAATAAATGATAAAACCAATTTATGTTTAATAGTACTTTTAATAAGTTATTGACTGAAGAAATGGGGATTATCCGCAATGTCCAAACAGATACAAGGGCTATTGCGGATAAGATAAAACATTTAATAAAAAACACGGCTAGTAGTCCAACAAGTTTTGATATGACTACGTATAAAAATGGTATCTTTCAAATTGATGTGACAACTTCTGTTGATGGTAATGTTTCTCAGTCAAAGAAAACAATAAATGTGAAATGGTATTATTTCAGTTTTTCTGATGAACAGACAAAAGAAGATGCTATAACGAAAATCCCAATGAGGACAAGTTACAATAAAAGTATAAATACACTTTCCATTGTTGTTTTGGCAATAAGAGGGGTAATTGACAGTAATACGTTGGAAGATTCTATCGCACATGAGTTGACTCATAATTTCCAAACACATTTAAAGGGTGACGAACTTTTAAGCAATGATAATATAAAGGCAAAGTATCAAGCAGCAAACAGAAATTTTGTAAGTAGTAGTGAAAGTGTTAGAGTAATTGCATCGGTATTGTATCTTACATATAAATTTGAGCAAGATGCTTTTTTGAATGGTGCATATGCTTATATAATATCCGAATATGAAAAGGGTAATGACATTACTGGGGCATACGAGAAAACCGCTGCATATAACTCATTACATTCATTGAGGTATTATCTTAACATTATGCAGAATGCAATGGCAAACAACCGTATTGGTGAAACAACAAAACAACATTGCAAATCAGAATACAATCTCTCTTTTGAGAAAATTATCACTATTGGAGAGAAAGCATATTCAAGATACTCAAGGAAATTGGCAAGAATGTATGCACAAGCATTGGCAGATATACGTAATAAAAATATAATGGAAAGCGAAACATATCATACAATGTATTTCTATATGCAACCACCATTGGAAGAGTTAAATAAAACAATAAATGAAACAATTTTTAAGTAATATTATTATGAAAAAGTTGACATTTGAAGAAGTAATGAATAGGTATGAGGATTTAGTTAACGATGAATATGAGTTTCCTTCTTTTTCTTCATATTATCTGACAGATAAAGATTGTGATGGAACAAAAGAAAAACCATATAAACTTAAATGTTTGTGGCTTGTTCCAATTTCTCCACAAAATAAAAACAAAAATAATAAATATATTCTATCAGAAGAACAAAAAACAAAATTCAAAAATATATTGATAGAAACATTTAATAAAGAAAATATGTACCTATTTTAAATAAAAGAAACAATTTTTAAGTAATATGAAGAAGAATAATTTTGAAGAGGTAAGGGACACGTTCAAAAAGTATGTTGTCAATTCTAACAACATGGACGTTATTGAGGACATTCTTGCAAAGGAATGCAGTGATGAAATGGTCAATACATTTGTGTCAGAAAGCGGTAAATTCTTAACTGATAGTTTTACATTCTTGAAAGAAATGGAAAATGTGCCACAAATGTATCGTGAAAGATTGTTTAATAGTTTCTATGGTTCAAAGAAAACTGATTTGACAAAGAAGTGGTTTAAGACATTGTTCAAGAATGATAATACTTTTGATAAGCATCTTTCAAGTCATGTTCTGTGCATTATGAGAGGCTTTATTAATGAACAGAAACGTAAATATCATATTGAAAATGTAAAAAGTATGCGCATTTAATATTTTTTAACTAAAAATATTTGGTTTATTCAATTTTAATACATATCTTTGCAACGTAAAAGAAAAAATTTAGGGAATGATATACAATCTGTCCCCGACAAATAATTGAGTTAAATGAAATTAAATTGATTATGGCAGTATGTTTTGACGGACACGGAACTATCCGTTTGAAGAAGGAAACGGCAAAAGACTTTGCTGATAAGTTTAAGGAACTGTTAGGAAAGTATGATAGTGATGGCAATTTCATGTGTAATGACGATGGATTGCTGCAATTCAAGAACTATGCAAGGCATTTCTTTATGCGTGATTGCAGACAGTTGATTGAAGACAACATTGACTTAGTAGAAGACGGCAGGATGTGGTTTAAATGTGTCGATGAAGACGGAAGCGTTGACAATCCATTCCCATTTGCGGTTATGGTTGAGATTGTGGACGGAAAAGTCTACGAAGAAACACTGAACACACGTTTACCTTATGATTGGAGTTTCCACTATGTTGATGGCGAGTGGTTCGCTAAGATTGAAGAAGATTAAACATTTTATAAATTTTTAGACGTGGGGGCAACACGCTAAATTCCGCACAAAAATAATGAGCAAAAACACTTTTCAAGCAAACGCTAATTGCGTCACTGCAACAACTACCGTTAGTGGAGTTGGTAAGTATGAAGTTGGTAAGGTTTATGACTTTACGAATTTGGATGCCTTTGGTTATGTTAAGGGTAATCGGGAAATTAACATTGCTAATAAGAATTTCTTAAAGCAACAAATTGTGAACGGTGACGCTCCATTTTTCCCGCCAATCATTGTTAACATTAACACAATGCACATTTTGGATGGGCAGCATAGGAAAGAGGCATCGTGTGAACTTTGGGAGAAGGGAAGCCAACACCAAATTCACGTACTGTTCGTTGACATTCCCATTGAAAAGGAAGACACGGTAATGTATAAGTTGAATTTGGCTCGTAATTGGAAGAAGGCTGATTATTACAATCACGCTAAGTATGTTGAGCAATCTTCTAAAGCCGATGGGCAACAGTCAAATTTTGAAATTCTTGAAGATTTCTGCAAAGAACATGAATTTTTGCATAAGGTGAAAAAGAATGGAGAAATTGGTAAACTGTTTTATCGTTATGCGGGCTATCTTATCTATGGCAACAATGTTGATAAGAAAATCAAAGAAGGACACTTGGACGATATTACGCCTGAAATGATTGATGAAGCCACTGAATTGTATAACGATGTGTCCACCTTAGTTTATCAAATGGAGTTAAACGAAAACACGTTCAGTTGGCTTGAGGCATTCATTATTGCTATGTGCAATATCAGCGATACCAAACTCTATAAAAGCATTAAGAGTAAGGTGGGAATGGTAAATTTGGCCAAGCAAATCAATAGCAATATGGATAAAACATTAGTTTGCTCAAGTGTTGAGTGGTATAGTCGTATCTATGATTGTCTGCATGAGATTTATGAAGATATGAACAAAATCTGAATGTGGCGGTAATTTAACCAACCATCTTCACGTCCCAATAACGGACGATGCCGATGGACCTTGTGAACATATGAGAGAAGCGTTCAGCTTCGGATGCTTCTCTCGTGTTCCAACGGAACAACTGCTCGTCAATGTACCTTTGCAAATAGGTTTTACTAACGAAATGATAAGTACCGAAAATAACACGCTTGAAATGCGCCCAAAAGCCCTCAACGCTGTTGGTGTGGATGCCGTTAGGTCTAACGAACTCCTTCTTGCCGTGGTGTACATAGTCGTGACGGAAACCCTCACGACTCAGTCCCTGATAGGAAACGAGTTCGTCAGTAAGCAGGTGTGCGTTCTCACGGATGAACTGCTTGATAATCGGCATCAAGGTCTTGGCCTTGGTATCCTCGACCTTCATGGCAACGGTCTTACCGTCACGCTGTACCATACCGAAAATCGGGGTCTTGGTCTTGGTTGAGCGACCTTGTGTGCCTTCGGTCTTCTTGCTTTCGTGCTTGTTGGCCTCACGGCCACCAAGGTACATTTCGTCCATTTCCACGTCACCGTCAAGTGCAAGGGCATCGTCTTGGGCAAACAATGTGCGGATTTTCTGCAACATATACCAAGCGGTCTTCTGAGTCACCTCACAGTCACGGGCGAGTTGGTGAGAGGAAACACCCTTCTTGTGCGAGGAAACAAGGTACATGGCTATAAACCACTTGCTGAGGGGCAGGTTACTGCTCTCAAAGATTGTGCCGACCTTGCACGAGAAATTGTGCTTGCACTTGTTGCAACGGTAGCGACCATCCTTGCGTTTGGCGCAGTGATGCTGACCGCAGATAGGGCAGATAACATCGTCACCCCAACGTGCTTCGACAAGGGTGTCAATGCAGGTCTGCTCGTTGTGGAAGTGAAGCACAACCGATGTAAGGCTTTTAAATTCGCTGAAATCTATGTTATTCATGACCTTTATACTATGTTTTCCTATTATTATAGTGCAAAGGTACTAGAAAGTCCAGAGATACAGGAATTTATTAAGCTAATAAAAGCTAGTAAACAACTAAATAAAGCTAATAACCCCTTTCGGGGACAAAAAGTATATTATTCCCAAAATTTATGATGAAAGAAAGACAGATTTCCGAATTAATACTTAAACATAAGTTATTGAAAAAAAGGTTTATCGAAATACAAGGTATTCAAGAACATACCAGAAAAGATGTGAAAACCTATGAAAATATTTATAGACGATACACAGAACATAAATATGTAGAAAAATATTTAAGATATCTTGAACAAATTATTTTTGAAAACAAGATACTTCTTAATGCTTTGCAAAAACAATGTATTGTAATTAAGAAAAAAATCAAAAAATTGAATAAGGAACAAAATATTAGAAACAATAAAAAGTTAGAAAAACATGACAAATAACATTTTTACAAAGAGTGATTCGTTTAAGAGTGAATATTGTTGCAGTATCATCCGTGTGGGTGAAGTAAAACCAATTGATGGTAAGGACAAAATTGGCTACACTCTTGTCAATGGCGAGACAATTGTGGTACGTAAAGACCAAGTTAAAGAAGGTGATGTTTTGCTTTATGCAAGCAATGAAACACAACTTGACAAGGATTTCCTTGGAGCAAACAATCTTTTTGAAAGTTCTTCATACCAACTTAATAGTAATGCAAATGAGGTTGAACCTTATATTTTAAAGAATAAGGAACTTAAGGCAGAAGCAGAAAATCTTGAAAAGGTAATAAAGAAACTTTTTATTTGTTCTAAGTTCTTGATTGGCTATGATAGTGCTGTTATTGCGGCAGGAGACAATGAGGAAGAGAAGAGTGAGTTGGAAACTCGGCTTAATAATTCACGCAAGACAATAAGTAAGTATATAGGTGGTAGTTTTAATGAGGATAGCACACTAATAGACTATGTGACAACAGCACAGAAATATTGTGCTGAGAAGAAAACACAACTTGATATTATTAAAAAAGAAATTGATGAAACCACTGATTATATTCGTGGACATGTAGGATTTTTTAATAAGACTGGACGTGTCCGCTCAATTCGTCTTGGTGGCATACAATCAATGGGTTATCTTTTTACTCTTGATGAACTTGCAAAATATAATCCTAATGTCAATAATATTTCTCTTAATCAATATGTTGGAGAAGATTTTGATACCATTGAGGACAAACTGTTTATCAAGGCATATGTTCCCTTTGTGCCTGAACGCAGACAAGTCTCAAAGGTGGAAAAGAGAAATAAGAAAATTGAGCAGTTTGACCGTATGGTGAAAGGTGAGTTTTCTTTTCATTATGACACCCAAATGTTTGCTCGTTGTATTAATTTATTTAAACCAACCGATAAAGTGGTGATTTCCAACAAGTTACACGGTACAAGTTTTATTTGTGGTAAACTTCACGTTAAGACACCAATCAAGTTGCCTTTCCACAAGTGGGTTTGGAATAAGTTTGTTGGCCTGACAGGACTTTTCAAGGCACATCGTATTACTGACTATGTTGTAGAATATGGTAATGTGACATCTTCACGTACCACTATCAAAAATCAGTATATCAATAAAAATGTTACTGGTGGATATTATGGTGCTGATATATGGTCAGAATATGGAGATTTGATTTATCCTTTCCTTGACGAAGGTATGACCGTCTATGGAGAAATTTGTGGATATATAACCAATTCTCAGAAGATGATTCAGAAGGGTTATGACTATGGTTGTGATGAGGGTGAAAATTTCTTAATGGTTTATCGTATCACTACAACCAATGAAGATGGTTCAAAGAAAGAGTGGAATGTACAAGATGTGTATAATTGGACTAAGAAACTCATTACGGAACATATAGAACTTGAAAAACGTATTCAGCCAATTACTATTTTCTATCACGGAACACTCCAAGACCTTTATCCAGACCTCTCACTTATGGAACATTGGCACGAAAATGTTCTTGAAGCAATGAGAAACGACAAGGAACATTTTGGTATGGAGAAGAAAGAACCATTATGTAGAAATTCTGTATGGCGAGAAGGTATTGTAATTAGAAAAGACGATGATGATTTGGATGAAGCATTTAAATTGAAGTGTATGCACTTCCTTAAAGCAGAAGCCGTACTTATGGATGATATTGCCAACGGCAAAGAAGAAGTAAGTGAAGAAATGGCTGAAGTCTATGGCTAATTGAATTGTTAATAAAAGTGTTTTTAACAAGAATGGTGGTTTTTTCCATTATTCTTGTTATTTTTTTGTTGTTTTAAGAAAATTTAACATAGAATATTTTGTCATATTATTTTTTTATATTATTTTTGCAACTGTAAATGAGAATGGTTCAAAAATAAACTTTAATATGGAAAAAGATTTGACAATAGTTTCTTCTAAAACCGCAAAAGACTTAAAAGACTTCGGTTTTGATATTATTTGTCCTAACTGTTATGGTGTGGCTGTAATGCATAATGGTGAATATCTTGGGTGTGATGAAGAATATGAACTTCGTGCCGAAGGACGTGGTGATGAAATAGAATACGTTGAATATGGAATGCTATATCATATGTGGTTTAAAAATAATGAAAAAGAAGACCACAATGTATGTGCAGCACCAGATATTGAAACAGTAAGGAAATGGTTTAGAGATGAATATAGTATTCATATTACAGCAATGCCATATATAACTGTTGAAGGATGTATGTGGATGGCTGATGTCTATACGTTTAGTAATGAAATGTATGACAAGTTACCACTTACTACTATGGTATGTAAGACATATGAAGAAGCCATTGAAAAAGGTATTAATAAAACAGTAAATTATCTTAAAGAAAAAGAAAATGAAACATTATGATTCAATACCACGCATTCAAGATGATGGAACACTTCTTGGTTGTGATATTTGGGCATTTAACAAACTTGATGGACAAAATTTTTGTGTTAACTATTCTCCAAAAACCAAGGAGTTTAAAAATTTTGGCAGCAGAACTGTAATGGTTGATGAGACTTCTGACCAATTTGGTGATACAGTTCGTTATTTTAAAACAAGTAATATTCCAGATACACTTAAAGAAATCATTAAACAAAATAGTGGTAAAGGAAAAATTTTCAAGGGGGTAGATGAAATAACTTTTTATTTTGAGTGGTATGGGGAACATTCATTTGCAGGTAGGCATGACGAAAATGATACGATGCATCTTGCGTTGATTGATGTGTTTTTGAAAAAGAAAGGTTATATTGAACCAAAGGATTTTTATGAAATTTTTGGTCAGAATGACAATATAGAAACACCAGAGTTGATTTATAATGGAAAATTAACAAAGGAGTTTATCAATGATATTTGGAACAACGATGTAGGAAATGAAAACGCCAAATATCCAAGTGTGAAAGAAGGTGTTGTTTGCCGTAATAGCCATTTATTAAAGGGACAGAGAATGCCAAAGGTCAAATTTAAGACAAAATGGTGGATTGACAAACTTCATTCAATGTATAGCGAGGAAGAATGTAAAAAATTAGAATAAAAATGAGAAAAGTTACATTATTAAAACTTAATAACTGTATTAATACAGAAAATAACCTAATTGCTGCCGAAAATGTTGTGTCAATTCTCCCGGTTATTGACAAAGAAGGAAAAGAGGGATTATTCGTTACATTTTATGATGAAGAGTACTGTATAAACTGTACTTGGTATTGTACAGATATTGAATTTGAAACAAAAGAAATTGATTAACAATATTTAACTTGTAATATTTGGTAATATCATATTTCTTTTGTAAATTTGCATTGTTAAAGATATTGATTAATTAAAAATATTATGGTAGAATTATTATGAGATATTGCGGAAGTAAAAGAAAATTTATGAAGTATCTTCTCCCTATTTTGACAAAGGATATGGACGAAAATACGCTGTTTGTAGATTTATTTGGCGGTGGCATGAATGTTGTGTGCGAAATACCTTCCGAACCTAAAATTGCTGTTGACTATAACAAGTATGTTATTGCATTATGGAAAGAACTGCAAGAAAACGGCATGAATAACATACCAACAGAGGTATCAGAGGAAATGTATAATGATATAAAATTAGATTATATAAATCACACCAACAAATATGAAGACTATATTATTGGCTATGTCGGTACATGTTGCAGTTTTGGCGGTTCATGGTTCAATGGCTATGCAAGATTCAACCCAAACAAAAATGAAGACCATATCAAAGAGGCATATAACGGACTGAAAAAGCAAGTTAAAAACTTTATTGGGCTTAAAAAGACTGTATTCCTGCATTCTTCATATGATAGGGTATTGTTACATAAAAATGATATTGTATATTGCGACCCTCCATATGCCATGACAAAACGTTATATTTCGGACTTTAACAATGATGCATTTTGGGAGTGGGCAAGGGAAGCAAGTAAAAAAGTGAAGAAACTTTACATATCTGAATATGATGCACCTTCAGACTTCAAGTGCATATGGCAAATGGATAAGAAAGATTCACTTGGCACTCAGAAAGGAAAGAAACAGAACACAAAAGTAGAGAAATTATTTGTTTACAACGGGAAATAAAGCAAATGTCAAAGTCAAAGTTTTACGATTTAATCAAGAATGCCACAATCGAGAAAGATGTGGAGAATGTATATACACAAGGTATCAACATGTATTTTCCAAATGTACAGGTTGAACACCCCTTTGCATGTGACGGTTTTGTTGATACCAAAAACGATAAGGGAAAACTTCTCAAGCTGATTATTGAATATAAATTCAATGAAGATTTCACCTCAAAAACCATAAGGGCAAAAATCATAACGCAAGTCCTTTATTACATGAAGCGTTTTGAACAGAATGGACTTATTCTTCCGAACGTTGTGATGGTGGGTGATGCCAACGAATGTTTCGTGTTTCATACAAATGACATCATTTCATATCTTGATGAGGATTTGGATTGGTCTATTGCACCGTCAAAGGCACACGAACATAATGCAGACCTTATTTATAAGTTGGCAAGTGACGAGAATATCAACCCGTTTATTTTCGTTATAGATGAGAACTTTTCCTTTAAGAGTGTTATTGACAAGATTTATGATTTGTCAAACAATATACAGCGTTATGTACACGTAACAGAGCACAACATTGCAACAATTTTCGAATATTTTACCAATCGGGTAATAACTGATAAGAAAAAGATTTCGGCAAATGACATTGTGGCTGTGTTCATTGGCGTAATTACCAAAAACAGTGAGTATTATAAGCACCCAGTAAAGAAGAACGTCCTCGTAACACCACAAGGTGAGATTAAGATAAACGGTGATGGCTTCGATTCATTCTTCTCCTATTTCAACCGTAACTACACACCACAGGAAAAGATGCGTTTCACTGAAATATCTGATAGGTTAATTGAAGATACAAGTCGTAGAAAATCCGGTGATTTTTGGACACCAACGCTGTTAAATGATTATGCACATGATATGATGTGCAAACATTTTGGTGACGATTGGAAAGAAAAATATGTTGTGTGGGATTCGGCTTGTGGCGGCAAGAACATGACACGTGACTATTATTTTAATGAACTTTATTGTTCAACTCTCTTTCAAGCAGAACTTGACATTTCAAAACAGTATAATAAGGAAGCAACAAGTTTTCAGTTTGACTTTCTCAACGATTCTTTGGATAAATTACCAAAGGGTCTGCTTGAAGCGTTTAAACAGAATAAGCCGATTATCTTCTTTATGAATCCTCCTTATGGAAGTGCTAATAATATGGGTACCAGTGGCACGTCTAAAAGTGGCATTGCTAAAACTTTTGTCAACCAACAGATGCTCAATGACAAAATTGGTGCGTCAGCCCAGAATCTTTATGCCCAATTCATTTACCGCATTATGATGATTAAGCGTGAATATAATTTGACTAATTGCCATATAGCGATGTTTACACCGACATTGTATCTTAGTGGTGGCAGTTGGAAAGGTTTTCGCAAAGAGTTTTTCAAGGATTTTGCATACACTGATGGTTGTACATTTAAAGCAAGCCATTTTGCAGATGTAGCAGATAATTGGGGTATCGCATTTTCGGTTTGGTTGAATGGCAAAACTTTTGTTACTGATTACTTTAAACATGAATTGATTGATACCAACGGAGAAGGCGTTGTTAGAATTGGTGAGAAAATTGTTTACAACACAGACAATACAATTTCAGTAAACGATTGGGCGAAAGAATCTGTTAAAAAGTTAAAAACATTTGATGCGCCACAAATTTCAAGCGGTGTAATAATTAAACAAAATGGACGTGGCAGAATTTCAAAAGATGCTCTTGGATATATAGCAAGTAATAGTAATAACGTAGATATGAATGCTATGTTTGTAGCCATGTTTTCTGGTGCACATAGCCGTGCGCACGGCTATGTGGTCAATAAGGATAATTTCACTCGTTGTACATCGTTATTTGCTGCAAGAAAGTTGGTTGAAAAGACTTGGGTCAACTCAAAAGATGAATACATGAAACCCAATACTGACCACGAAAAATGGCAAGAATTTGAAAATGATAGTATTGTTTATTCATTATTCAATACTTCTTCAAATCAATCTTCCCTCCGTCAAGTCGAATACAAAGGTAAGTTGTGGGATATCAAGAACGAGTTTTTCTGGATGTCACGTAAGGAAATGATGTTATTGGCAAATGAAAACGGAAATGATGTCTGTTATCAGGATGCAAATGTTTCAACTGACCGATATGTCTACAACCTATTGCAGAATATTACGTTGAGCAAGGAAGCACAGTTGGTATTGGACAAGGCTTGTGAACTTGTAAGGAAGACTTTCAAGTATCGAATGATGTTCGATGAGGACAACGAGAATTACCAAATCAACAACTGGGACGCATCTTACTATCAGATGAAACCTCTTTGGAAAGAATATGCAAAAGATGATTTTGAAGAATTTAAGTCACTTTACAAAAAGTTGGGTGATAAGATGAGACCTATGGTTTATGAATTGGGATTTTTAAGAAAATAAATAACAGAATAAACAATTTTAAAGAATTTATGAAGGTTAAAAACATTACATTAGTTATTACAGACCCGTGTTACATTAAAAATTCGGGTAGGGCCACAAAGTACATTGATAGAAATACAATCTATGGTGATTGGAGTTGTATGTGTTATAAAGGTGACAGTGAAGAGGCAAAGAAGAAGTCAAAAGAGTGGGACAAATATTATTTTAATTACTTCAAGACCTACAATTTTGGTGGCTTAAATAAAGAAGAAAAGAAGAATTTATACAAAGAGTTCGCTGAAAAAAAGAAAGCCTTTATCAAAGCAAACTGCTATGGTGAGTTTTGTGCTGATAGTGGTCGAGTTGCTGTATTTGATTATGCTACATTGAGCGAAACAGATAAGGAATGGATTAAGGAACATGATTGGTGTGCTTGTCTTGTTCCAGATTACACCGGTGAGTTTGCATATGTTATAGAAGGTGAAGGTGACAAACGTTCAGCGCATATTGTCGGTGATGGTTTTTATACAACACAGAGTGGTCTTTAACATTATTTTAACAAAAAAAATTGGTCATTTAAAAATTTTACACTAATTTTGCAAACAGAAATTAAAAACAGAACAAAATGACTTGGTTTAATATTTTATTTTTTAGCGTTTTTGCTATCCTATTTTTAAAATCATTTATATCATGGGTTATAAGTGATGTTGATGTGGACATTGATTTTGATGGTGACACTGATATTGATGTAAGTGGAATGTTGTCCTTTAAAGGTATGTTACATTTCTTATTGGGTTTCTCATCAGTTCTAACGGCTGTTGGTTATGAGAATACACATTCATTAGCCATACCGTATACATTCTCTCTAAGCACTTATATTTTCGCTGTATGCGTTGGAATTGTAATGATGGTATCATTGTTCTACTTATACAAATTTATGCTTAAATTAAACCATTATACAAGTGATAACCCAAATTTAAATAATACGAATGGTAAAATATATTTGATTGATGGTGACGGACAATATCAAGTGTTGGTAGACACGCCAAATGGTACATTCAAAAAGACAGCATATTCAGAAAACAAGAATCACAAAATTGGTGAGGATATTATATTGAAATGGGATGAGGAAAATAAGAGATATTTTTTTAATTAATTAACTTTTAAAATTTATAACAAAAAATGGAAACAGGAACAATTATTAGTTTGGTATTGATTGCAGTTGCTGCAATAGTTGTAATTGGAACTATTTGGGGGCTTCTTTCACGTTATCGGAGGTCTGCACCTGATGAGTTGCTGGTTGTCTTTGGTAAGGCAGGAAAGATGAAGACTGAAGATGGTAAGACAATTGTGACACCTTCAAAGATTATTCAAGGTGGCGGTGCATTTGTGTGGCCAATTATTCAAGACTTCAAGAAAATGTCAATGAAACCTATTCAGATTAAGGTTAATGTTGACGGTATTGATTCACAGGCAATTCCTATGCACTTGCCAGTTGTATTGACTACTGCAATTTCGCAAGACAAACTTATTCAGCAAAACGCTGCAACACGTTTTTTGAGTGCTAACCCTGCCGAGGTTGAACGACAGATTTCTGAGATTTTGGTTGGTGAGACACGTGCTATCATGGCAACAATGCTTATTGAGGAAATCAATGCAGACCGTAACACATTCTTGGGTAAGGTTCGTGAATCACTTGAACAAGAGTTGACCAAGGTTGGTTATGAACTTACCAATATTAACATTTCAGAAATTACGGATGATGCAGATTATATCCGCAATATGGGTAAGAAAGCAGCAACCAAGGCAAAGGCTAATGCTGAAGCAGATATTGCCGAGCAGACCAAGCAAGGTAATGTAAAGATTGCCAATACTCGCAAGGAAGAGGAAATTGCAGTATCACAAGCAGAGCGTGACAAGCAGATTAGTGTTAACCAAGCAAAGCAGGAACAAGAGGTAAAGGTTGCCGAGATTAACCGAGAAAAGGAAATCAAACTTGCAGAAGCCGATAAGGAGCGTGAGTCTGGTATTGCTCTCCAAGAGGCTGAAAAGCTAGCCAATATTGCAAGGGCTAATGCTGATGCAGAGTCTAAAAAGGCTGAATATGAAGCACTTCAGACAAAGAACATTGCAAAGGCAGAAGCCGATGCCGAAGCCGCACAGAATGAGGCAGAAGCACAAAAGCAAGTACGTATTGCCAAAGCAAAGCAGGAACAAGAGGCTGAGACTATTAAGGCAACACAGGAAAAGGAAGCAAAGGCTGCTGAGTATGAATCAAACAAACGTCAGCGCAAGGCAGAACAGGACAAGTTGGCCGGTGTTGCAGAGCAGGAAGCAAAGATTGATGTAGCAAAGGCACGTGCCAAGGCAGGACAAGCAGAGGCAGATGCTGTAAAGGTATCAGAGACTGCACGTGTTGAAGCCGAAATGTCAGTTGCAAAGACACGTCAAGAACGTCAGTTGGAGGTAAACGAAGCAGAAGCAAAGGCACAAGAGGCAAAACTTAATGCGACTGAGATTGTACCGGCAGAAAAGGCAAAAGAAAAAGCAGTGATTTTCGCAGAAGCCACAAAGAAGAAGGCTGAATTGGAAGCAGAAGCAACGAAGGCTAAGATTCTTCGTGAAGCAGAGGCAGAAGCAGAGAAAATTCGTTTGGCAAAGAATGCAGAAGCAGAGGGTGAAAAGAACATCCTTATGGCACAAGCAGAGGGTAAGAGGGCTTCACTACTTGCCGAAGCAGAAGCAGAGCAGCAAAAGGCTCTTGCAGAAGCAATGGCGTTTGAATATATGATTAAAGCTTCTGGAAGCCCTGATATGGCAGTACAATGGAAGATGGTTGACCAATATAAGGGTATTGCGGAAGCACAAGCACATGCTCTTGAACACATTCAACTTGGTAATGTCACTGTTTGGGGTGACAAGAACACGGGTGCTGATTTTGCAAAAAGTTTCGTTCAGAACTTCGCTCCTGTACTTACCACAATCAATGATGAGGTCAAAGACCAATTCAAGGGCTTGTTTGGAATTAGTGAGAAGAATGTTGCTCAGATTGAGAAAAAGGATGAGACAACCGAAGAGTTTGAAAAGGTTGACTAACAAATATTTTGCATATTTTATAAAACGTGGGGAAGAATATTTTCCACGTTTTATATTTTTTTAACGTTGTTATTTTTGATGGCTAAAATATTTGTATTATATTTGTGATAGCAAAATAAATAAGGAGAAAATATGACGGAAAAAATAGCATTTAATTATAAGCGTGTTACAAAAGGTGATATAAATGACCATGTTTTTGACAATTATGATAATGAATACATTTATCTTAAAAGAGATAATTCTATCATAATTTTTAAAAAACTATCTGATGATATTTGTTATTATTTTGATAAAAATGGCGTAATGTTGAACAATACAGACGTATTTCTACATATTGAGCATAAAACGGATATTAAGAAATATAAGTATTTGGTTCGTAATTCATTAGATAAAGAAAATAAGACTTTTTATTTAAAAATAAGTGATAATTGTTATTTTAAATTTAGAACTGATAATTTATATGTTGATTATGAGATTGTAAAGGAACATGATTCTTATTTTGAAAATTGCCATGAACCTGACTATGACGAAAAAAAAGTTATGTTTAATCGTCTATATGACTTAGGCTATGGCTATAATACAGCAAAACAAGAATTATTCCAAGATATAGACTTCATTCAAGAAGGTAAATATTATATATATGAGAATACAGTATTTAAAGCATCTTATGATATTACCTATGACTACAGAAAGGATATGTCAATCCCCTATGAATACCTTATTGAATTGGATTCTAAAAAGAAACGCATAATGTATGAGAATGCAACTTTGGGACTGCCGAGTTACATATGTATAAGAAAAGCAACCGAACAGGAAATAGAACAAGCAAAAGAAATTTATGAAAGCATGAAAGTAACTTTCCAAAATGTTGAACGTAAACTGATAAATATTAAAATTGATTTAGATGAAACATTACAAATGTTGTACAAATTAAAAAACGAAAATGGACAGCAAAGGTAGGAAATTCTTTTTTGGAAAATATAAAGGAAAATATATTAATGATATCATTGTCAATGATACACAATATATAACATGGTCAATGAAAAATATTGATTGGTTTTGGTATAATCATGATGAAGTAGAACTTTACAAGAAACAGATTAAACTTGGGAAAAAGCCAAAAAACCAATATGAATTAATAATGGAAAACATTAAGCAAGAAGAAAATGGAAACACAAGAGGTTAAAGATAAATTAAAAAAAGAAAAAGAAGAAAGATATAATACTGTTCTCAATCATTGGAAAGAACGAAAACCTTTCAGAGACGAGGATGATATCCCGCCAATACCAATTGTATTACCAAAAGACTATGAGGAAATAATAGTCCCAAACATTATAAGATGCGGAGGCATACCAAAAGACAAACTGATAGTTGGCAAAACATATATTGGAGATTGTAGAAACGCAAGAGAAGCAGTTTGGGATGGTGAGAAATTTACATATATGCGGACAAAGTTCGGAAGTACTTATCCAGAAACAATAAATCATTTTCAAAATGATGATGGATATGACCTATTTGTTCCATTAAAAATAAAAGATGAAAAATAACATATATGGCTAGCATTATTAACTTAAACAATATTTGTAAAATTGTTTTAAGGAAAAAAGAAAAAACTGACGATTTTAAATGGGTAACAAGGCAAACTTTTTCACAGTGGTTTATGAATTTGTTTCGCAAAGATAAACTTACAACAAGTTATGTCAAATTTCGTCTAAAAGGTGATTGCTACATAGTCACTGATATTGAAAAAGACTTATTGGGAGAAGAATGGTTTAACAAAAAATATGAATATAATAGTGCAACCAAAATATTTTTTGAAAAACCACATGTTGCATTATGGTATTCTGATTTTAATCACTCATATGAAATACGATACTTTGAAAGTAATAAAGAAGCGACTGATTATTTCAACAAACTAAATGATTATGCGCAAAAACAGAATGTACCATTTATAAACATGGATGCTGGAAAATAATTTTCTTATAATATAAATTTATGTTTAAAGATGTTGAAGAATTAAAGGATTTATTAAGAGAAATGGGATATGAGGACACTGTTGTGTTTGAAAATCCCTCATATATTAAAGCAATAATTGGAATAAGTGATGTTGGTGGTCTATGCTATTCATATGAAAAAATGATTCAATGCCTAATGGAAGAAGACGGAATGAATTATGAGGAAGCAATGGAATTTATTGATTACAATACTGTGAGAGCATTGCCTTATACTTCATCATATGGTAATAGACCGATTATAGTATATAATGATTTTTTCCAAGAGGAATAAAACTTTAAAAATAATATAATGTTAAACTTAAATAAAATAAAAGAAAGCAATGAGAATAAACATATTCCAAAGGAAATTGAGGAAACACGTAATCTGATTACTGAATCCTTTAAAGATTTAGAATTTGTTGAAGACGTTCATAAATACTTTTTGCCAAAAGGAAAAAAGAAAATTGAACTACCAAGTGTAAGTTCGATTATTAAACGTTGGGAACAAGAAGTTGATTGGGATGAAAAGGCTGAACTTAAAGCATTAAGTTTGGGTATTCCAACAGAAGAATTGAAAAGGCAATGGCATGAAAACAATATAATCAGTACATCTTGTGGTTCAAAAACGCACTTTTTCGGTGAAAACGCAATGAATATGTTCATTGGTAGGGAGGATTTGGCGAAACAGAATATGCCTTTCCAATATACCGAAGATGGTTATCTTATACCATATTGTCCGAAAGAATGGGCGATTACGCAATATTATGAGGATATAATGAACAATAAAAACGTCTATCCTGTAATGCCGGAGGCAAAAATATACACTAATTATAACAAGACGTTTAAAATGAAACAACCATATGCAGGTACTTTTGATATACTACTTGCATATAGATATAAAGGGGAAATAGTATACAGCATTCATGATTTCAAAACAAATAAGGATTTATATAAAGCATTTAGCAGAAGTAATGGCGTAATGATGCTTCCACCATTTGATGAAATGGGATTTTATGAAGAACCATATTACCATTATGTAATTCAATTAAATTGTTATCAGTTAGGGTTAATGCAATTGGGTTTGAAAATTGTTGACAGAAATCTTATTTGGCTTAAAGAAGATGGTACTTATGAAAAAATTAAAGTACCAGATATTACACAAGTTTTATTACCATTATTATAAAATAAGAAAGATTAATGGGTGAATTAGAAAAAAGAATGAAAGATTTGCGTGGTAAAACTGATTACAGATTACCTAAAAAAAGTTATGTAATGTGTGCTTGTGATGGTAAGAACTTTTCACGTCTTATTAAAAACAAATATGAAAAACCATTTGATGATAAATTCATTAATATGATGAATGAAGTGGCAATTTATGTTTGCAAGAACGTACAAGGTTGCAAATTCGCATATACATATTCAGATGAAATTACATTTGTTCTAACTGATTTTGAAAACGAAGAAACAAGTGCATATTTTGATTATCGTTTATGCAAAATGTTATCAATTATACCGTCACTTGCAACGGCAAAGTTTAACCAATTGGTAACATTGAATCTGCTTGATACACCTTGTTCAACAGAAGATATGAAACAAATTATCAAACATATGTCGCTTGCACAATTTGACTGCAAAGTGTGGAATACAGATAACTTTAATGATGTGTTTGCATATTTTCTTTGGAGGCAGATAGATTGTGTGAGAAATTCAAAACAACAAGCAGCACAAACATATCTTTCACATAAAGAACTTATGGGAAAACATACAGATGAACAAATTAGACTGTTGCTCGAAAAGAAAGGAATTGATTGGAACGAATATTCTGTTGATGAAAAATACGGACGTTTCATATATAAGGAACAAATCGAAAAGCCATTACCAAATCATGAAGAGAATACATGTCTGAGAAATGTGTGGCTTGCGCACGATGCGTTTGAATTATACGAAAGTGGTGGAAAACAAAGATTTTTGGAACTTGGTGTCATTCCGATTAAGATTATTGAATAATGCACAACTATTTATACGTAGAGAATAATTTCAAAAAGGCAAAAATTATGAAATGGTTATTATTCAAATACACGGAGAATGCATTTTTCTATAATCAATTTGTTACAGAGTGTTTGTTTTTAATACTTGGTTTATATGGATGAAAAATGGGAGTAATTTATAACTACTCCCATATTTTATACCTTATTCAGTTGTGTTTCTATCCAGCAGAAGTCTTTGCACGTTCAAGAACGGTAACTCTTTGTGTAAGTTCGTCTATTTTATTTAATAAAGAATTAATTGTTGAAAGATTTGTTTCTACTCTCGTATTTATGTCATTTAATGAAGAAGATACAATAAGTTCCAAATCATCAATACCCTTATCGAAATCAGTCATTCTTTTATCAATTGCTGTGAATTGATTTGTATTATCAGAACTAATTTCTTCAATTCTTGTATTCAAGTCATTTAATGAAGAAGATACAATAAGTTCCAAATCATCAATACCCTTATCGAAA
>ENA-OPNW01000280-OPNW01000280.1-human-gut-metagenome-genome-assembly--contig:-NODE-280-length-36253-cov-2.490027_pt1 | contig 36253 bp, 35 predicted proteins | sample MGYA00241540_ERZ501777 | MGnify/ENA primary metagenome ERZ501777 (study PRJEB25962, sample SAMEA2042615) | human gut metagenome | biome: human gut; feature: human-associated habitat; material: faeces...
TTCCAACGAATACCTATTATGATATCGATTTTTATTTATTGTTTGGCACATAGTTAATTATATAAATTATCTTTGAGTTACTACGCTTGATCGAATGTTTTTCCCTATTCAAGGAGGATTTTTCAGACCAAAGTGTTAATATATTGGTATAATTATTAAATATATAAAATTTATACGGATTATATACTAATATTGCTATATTTGTCATATATAAATAATACAATATCATTTTATGATAAAATTTCTGATAGATTATTCTGCTGGTGTGCCAATTTATCGGCAAATAATAGATCAAATAAGATTTGGAATTGCTACTGGACAGCTAAAGATTGGAGAGCAGTTGCCAACAGTTCGTGCGTTAGCGGTGGAATTAAAAGTAAATCTGAATACTGTTTCTAAAGCTTACAAAGAATTAGAAATACGTGAGATATTAGAGACTCAACAGGGAACAGGTACATTTGTTAATAAAACAGAATCTGTTATCCCTGAAAAAGAACGACAGGAGAAGCTAAATGACATTTGTACTCAATTTTTAACAATAGGCATGAGTTACGGCTTTGGCTTAGATGATATTATTGTAAATTTAAAAAATATGAATAATAAATAACCTAAAATGTAATATTATGAAGACGACAGATCTTAAAACAAAGGGAAGCCTTAACCCATTATCGATTTCGATATTTTTAATATTTTCGGTGATATTTGTCATGCTGTTTGCACTTGGAGTAATTAATATTTTTGTATTTATTATATCCATGGCTTTTTCAGTTTTATTGTCAAATTCGATACATATTGCCGATCAATGGGAACGTGCGGTAGTTTTAAGAATGGGTAAGTATAGTGGCTTGAAAGGCCCTGGTTTATTTATGATAATTCCAATTATAGATAGGGTCTCTACTTATATAGATCAAAGAGTAAGGGTTAGTGCTTTTAAAGCGGAACAAACCTTAACAAAAGATACTGTGCCTGTTAATGTTGATACTGTTGTTTATTGGACAGTATGGGATGTGGAAAAAGCTGCGTTGGAAGTCCAAGAATACCAAACTGCCATAGAGCAGATTGCTCAAACAGGATTAAGAGATACAATAGGAAAGCATGAATTATCTACGTTATTGCAAGAACGTGATAAAATAGCTGAAGATTTACAACAAGTATTAGACAAGAATACGAATCCCTGGGGGATAACATGTCAGACTGTAGGTATTAAGGACATTGCGATTCCTAAGGATTTAGCGGAAGCTATGAGTAAAGAAGCTCAAGCTGAACGAGAAAGACGAGCCAGAGTTATTTTAGGTACAGCAGAGACTGAAATCGCAGAAAAATTCTCACAAGCCAGTCAAAAATATACAAATAATCCTGTTGCATTGCATTTACGTGGAATGAATATGCTTTTTGAAGGGTTGAAAGAAAAAGGCTCTATGGTCATAGTACCTAGCTCTGCTCTAGAATCAATGAATTTAGGGGCTATTGGAGGCATTGCTTCCTTGTCAAAAATGAAAGAAAATGTTATTTAATAAGATAACATGTTGTTTTATAATCTTAAAAATTTGTGTTATGAAAAAAGTTAAAAAGTTAAAAGTGTTAGAACTGGACAAAGAAGTTATTAAAAAATTGGAAGAAGCCCCTATGAATAAAATACAAGGGGGTGGTAATTTTTGTCCGACAGGGAATAGGTGGACATATTGTGCTGATGGGACATGCCCAAGTACATATTATGCATGCTAATAAGCAGGAATAATTTTAAGTATGCGTTCAAAAATGATTTAACATAAGTTGTTTTCTTCTATTGAATTTATTTTTTGAACGCATATTTATGTATATGCAACATATTATATTTATAGTGTAATTCTACAATATGTATAATTTCCTTTCTAAATTCATACTTAGAACACCTTATTTCTATTACGATTTACTAGAGAAAAAGGATTTTAAATATCTTATCAATGATAAGATATTTAAGGAGGCAATATTTTTGGCATCACCAGATTTATATACAGCAATGATAAATATATCAAATAAAAGCTATAAAAAGCAAACCAGAATAAAGAATTCTTTGTATAGGTATGCTGAAAGGATGTCAACAAGATGTACACCATTTGGATTATTTGCTGGTATATCATTGGGGAATATAGGCGATAATACAGAGTTAGAAATACATAAAATAACCAAAAACGTAAGATTAGATTTTTGTGTATTATATTCAATTATAAAGGAAATTGAAAAAAAAGAAGATATAAGATTGAAATTGAAGTATTATCCAAATAGTAGTATTTATAAAGTAAATAGGGCATATAGATATTTGGAGTATGATATCAGCAATATAAAACAGACTCAACTTTCAACTGTTAAATATTCTCATGCACTTTCTATGGTTATCAAATCAGCAAAAAATGGAATTACAATATATAATATTGTTGACATAATGATGAATATTGGAATAAGTCATGAAATAGCTTATGATTATGCTAATAGATTGATAGATAATAATATATTAATAAGCGAATTAGAACCTAGTATTATAAATGGAGACAATTTTGAAAGAATAATAGATATACTTGAGAATATAAATTATAAACATGTGAATAAAATAAAAGAAATAGAATCAAAATTAAAACAACTTAGTAGCGGTGAATATAATCTTGAAATATACCATGATGTAATAAATATATTGGATGATCTGAATGTTGGATATTTAAAAAACAGGGTATTTAATATAAATATAAGTAAAGAATTAAACAAATGCACTATTGATAAAAAGGTGATTTTAAAATTGAAAGACACAATGTCTTTTTTATATAGGATAAATTCAAAAGTAAATAATCCTAATCTTGACAAATTTAAAAAAGAATTTTATCAAAGATTTGAAAATAACAAAGTGAGATTAGTGGATGCGTTAGATCCTATTATTGGAATTGAATACCCTTGCCTAAACAAGAGTAACAAATCAGATATATTGAGAAATATAGAATTTCCAAACGAGAATGTTATCTCATCCATTTCTTCTGTTTCAGGAATAGAAAATATCCTATTAAACAAAATTGTATATGCATATAAGAACAGAGATAACATAATAGAACTAAAAGAAGATGACTTTCCCAAAAAAGAATTTTATTATAAAGACCTACCAGATACAATGTATGTAGTTTTTAACATAATCAATAATAAACATACAATAAATCTAAAAGGGTTTTATGGAGCATCTGCGGCTAATATAATATCAAGATTTTATTTTATTGATAAAAGAATAGAGCATATTATAAATCGCATTGTTAATATAGAAACTGATTTAAATAAGGATAAAATTTTGGCTGAAATATTACATATACCTAATTTAGTTGTGGCTAATGTTACAGTGCGCCCTAATATAAGAAATTTTAAAATATCATATATAAATAATCATATAGATGGAATTGAATCTATTGATTTAATGGATATAGATATTTTTTTAGATTACGATGGGAATTTATCTTTATGGTCAAACAAATTAAAAAAACAAATAATTCCAATGTTGACAAACGCTCATAACTTCGAAGAATCCACACTCCCTATTTATAGATTTTTGTGTGATCTTCAAAGCCAAAACAAATTACTTGGATTAAGATTTTCTTGGGGGAGTCTAATTAATAAATTTATCTTTTTTCCAAGAGTTATATATGGTGATGTGATTTTGAGTCCATCATTGTGGCGATTTACAAAGAAAGAAATACAAGAGTTGATTGATATAAAAGATTCAATGGAAAAAATTGAAATTTGGAGAAATAAATTTTCTTTACCATTAAAAAATGTATATTCTGATTTTGATAATGAATTGTTAATATGTTGGAATAAACAAATAAGTATTGATTCTTTTATTCAAATAATAAAGAATAGAAACACTTTAATTTTGAAAGAGTTTCTTTATGATAATTATGATATTGTAAAGGATACAAGAGGCGAGTGTTATATAAATGAAAATATAGCATTTTTATATAGGAATTCATATGAATAATAATATATTTATATTAGGAAGTGAATGGGTATATTTAAAAATATATCTGAATGAGAATATAGCAGATAAAATATTAACTGAATATATATATCCTATATTTAGGAAGGCTAAGAAGAATAACTATATTGATAAATATTTTTATATTCGTTATGTAGATACTGGATTCCATATAAGAATTAGAATGCATTTAATTAATAAAATATATTTGTGTAAATTGTTAAATATTATAAGCAAACAACTTAATATTGCAATTAAAAGGAAATTAGTATGGAGAATTCAATATGATACATATATAAGAGAAATTGAAAGATATAAAACAAAATACATTGAAGATTCTGAATCAATATTCTATTATGATAGCGCATGTATACTTTCTGTATTAAAAAAAATAAACAAAGATAAAGAATTGGATTTTTTTAGATGGTTATTCGCTATTTATATCGTAGATAGGTATTTCTATTATTTTGATATTATACCAGAAGATAGAATAAAAATTCTTAAAGTTATCACTCAATCATTAAAGGAAGAATTTAAAATGTTAGGCATATATGGAAAACAGTTTTATAAAAAATATTCAGAAAATAGACATATTATAAAATTATTTTTGGAAAGCAAAGAGAATAATTTGTTGACATTAAATAAAATAATAAATAAAGAAATGATGAGTTTAAATAGCATCTCAAATGCTATTTATAAAAATACGAATAATAAATTTGAAATACTAAATCTATTGCGAAGTTATATACATATGAGTATAAATAGATTGATGAGTTCAGATAATAGAATATATGAAATGTTTATAACTGATTTTTTGTTAAGATATTATTTGGAAATAATAAATGTGAATAAAAATGGAAAATAAATCGTCTTCTGATAAAGAATTTAAGTGGAGCAAATATAATTGTGTTGTTCAACTAGAAAATAGTAAATATGTATTATATAATACATTGACAAACAATATTGTAACTATATTAGAAAGCAACATTGATATATTAAACAAAAGCTTATTTGATGTAAAAACAACAAATATTACTTTTTTTAATATTTTAAAAGAAAAAGAATTTATAGTTTCAAAAGATTACAATGAAAAAGAAAAAGCGGTATTAAAACTAAAAAGTGAAACAAAAGAATCTCATTTTTTTGAATTGATTATAAACCCAACTTTGAATTGCAATTTGAAATGCTGGTATTGTTATGAAAAGCACCTAAAGAATACTCACATAAGCAAAGAAACTTTAAATTCAATATTTATTTTTATAAAAAACATTGTAGAACAAAAAGATTTAGAAAAACTTTTAATTACTTTTTTTGGAGGAGAACCATTGTTAGAATTTAATAGCAGTATATTAGAAATTATTCAATACGCAAAAAAAGTTTGTAATAAGTACAATAAAAAATTGATGCTATCTTTTGTAACAAATGGAACATTGCTAAATTCCGATATAATAAATCTATTATATATGAATGAATATGACTGTACATTTCAAGTAACATTTGATGGTAATCGAAAGTTTCATGATGCTACAAAAAAAATGGCTAGAGTGAATAGTACATTTGATATTATAATAGAAAATATAATGTATGCATTATCAAAAGGATTTAAATTTATAATACGATACAATTATACAAAAGATAATTTTGAAACATTCAAAGATGTAACAGATATTTTTACTACCTATGCAGAACAAAGCATAAAATATAAGCAGATACGCTTTTCATATCATAGAGTTTGGCAAGATCATGATGTTAAACATATGCACTTACCAGACAATGGAGTTCCACATAAAAATATACAAAATTCATCATTCGATATTTGTTATGCTGATAGAGAAAATAGTGTAATAATTAATTATGATGGTAAAATATATAAATGTACTGCAAGAGACTTTAGAGAGGATAATTCTGAAGGACTTCTTAATAAAGAAGGATCTATTATTTATAATAGTAATATGAAAAAGCGAATGGATATAAGGTATAATAATGATAATTGTGTAGATTGTCTAATATTCCCAATATGTAATATTTGCAGTCAATATTGTCTAGAAAATATTAATAGAAACAGTGGCTGTTTGAGGAATTTAAGCGATAATGATAAATTGCATATAATACTGGATCGAATAAATGTGATATAAAATATGAACATACAAAGAACAATAGATCGTTGTATATTAGCTATATGTAATGACATATGGGATAATATAGAAGATAACAAATATGGTTTATACAATGGGCTTTATGGAAAGATTTTAGTATTGATATATTACAATATGTATAATGGTAATAATCCTAATTATAGCTTAATCAGCAGAGCTATCAATATAGGTTTAGGAAAAATATTTCATTGCAATTCTTCATCTTATAGCAGCGGACTAGCTGGAAATATGTGCATGCTATATTTTCTTTGCAAAAATGATATTTTTAAAATCAATATGAATCATTTAAACGAAGTTTCTCGAAATATATTAATTGATGAAATGAGAAATCATATAAAACAAAAATATTATGATTTCATGCATGGGGGGATCGGGGTCGCTTTGCCTTTGTTAAAGTGGAATGTTCAACAAAATAGAATATATATATCAGAATTTATCGATTTTCTATATAATTATGCTGAAAAAGATTTTGATAATAACATTTACAAGTGGGAATCATCCCTTGTTTTTAATACAGATATAAAAGGTTACAATTTATCTATATCACATGGCATTTCTAGTATTATTATTTTTCTTTCTTTATCTTATTATTTAAACATTAATAAGCACAAAATTAAAAAAATGATAAATGGTGCCGTTAATTATATTATATCTAATGAGTTAGAAATGAAAAATACTGCTTTATTCCCAAATATGATATTTAAAGATTATAATAATATAATAATTAAACGTCGCTTGGCATGGTGTTATGGAGATTTGGATATTGCTATTTCACTTTGGCATGCAGGAAATGCATTAAATAATCAAATTTGGAAAAATAAATCATTACAAATTTTTAGAAGTTGTATTGAGTTAGTTGAAGAGCAAGATTTACTAACAGAATTTGGTATTTGTCATGGGACTTCCGGTATTGCAATGATATTTAGAAGAATATATCTTGAAACAGAAGAATTATTATTTAAGTCAGGATATGAATTATGGTTTGATAAGACAATAAAAAAAATAAATGAATGGGCTATAGAGAATAGAGAGCGATCAGAAAAGAAAGACTTTTCACTGTTAACAGGATTATCTGGAATATTATTAGTAATAATGTCTATAGTATATAATGATAATCAGAAATGGGATTCTTTATTTTTATTATCATAAAATATTAAATATAATGTTTACAAATAAAATTATTCATCAAGTTTGGGAGGGTTACTCGGAAAAGTATATCCCAATTCGTTTAAAAATTCTTTCACAAACTTGGATAGAAAATAATCCGGATTGGGAATATCATTTATGGACAGGTAAAGAAATGAGAGAGCTTGTGATAAGTAGTTTTACTGAATATGAAAACTTGTATAATTCATTACCAAGAGATGTCCAAAGATGGGATATTATACGTTATATGATTTTGTATAAATATGGGGGCATTTATACTGATTTAGACACAGAATGCTTTAAACCAATAAATCAGTTAGTGAATGATATATCATTGGGATTTGGAGAAGAACCTCCCATTGAAAAACTAATGCCAATACGGATAGGTAATGCTTTTTTAGTATCAGAAAAAGGAAATAAAGGGTGGATTTATATTATTGAAAATATAAAAAAGAATTTAGATGTATCTAAATCTTCCATTAAGAGTGTTATGGACTCAACAGGACCTAATATGATAAATAATATATTCCCATATATCAAAAAGAATTTTTGTGCAAAATCAATATCATATAAACTGGTTACTCCAGTTAGCAAATATGATGTTAATGATTTTATTTATCATAATTCCATAAAAAAATTTAATGAGAAAATTAAAGAAGCATATTGTGCACATTATTTTTTTGGAAGTTGGGATAAAAAAATTTCTTTATATTAACAGTTTAAAAACAATATCATTATGAGGGGAAAAGTTTTTATTTATTTATCTGCTTTATTTATATGTATATTTATTTTTTCTTGCAAATGCAATAAAAACACAGATGATTTAGAAAAAATCTCTATTGAAAATGCATATCATAAAGCTACATCTATTTTTGCATCTGATTATTTTGATGATATTCGTTATGTAATATTAGAGACAACAGAAGAATCGTTAATTGGTAATAATCCAAATGTATACCTAGCCAAAGATAAAATTATCATAATCTCTGATAAACAATGTTCTATATTTGATAAAAATACAGGTAAGTTTATATGTAATATTGGTCATATTGGTAATGATCCAGAAGGAAGTATAAGTCTTTTAGGTTGGTTTAATGAAGCTTCATCGCAAATATATTTTCCCAAGGGGAATCGTAGAAATGTTATCTATAATAGTGATGGTATATTTATTGGAAATCAAAGTGATCCAGATTTTACAGATGGTTTTTATGGTGTTGATAATTATGATTATTTCGATTCTGAAAAACTAGTTATGCACCTACCTGCAACAGCAAATAAACCAGATAGAATATATATTTATAAAGATACCACAGTTGTATCCTATTTTCCATCTATGGGGGATGATAAAAGTAAATTGTCAGCTCATATGGGTAATATACAAGATATAAAAACTTTCAATTTACCAAATACAGAAAGAGAAGTCATAAATATAACCTATAAAGATGGATTACAGAGTGGATTTATACCTTCAGAACAAGTATTTTGGCATCATGATAAAAAATTATACTTTAGAGAATTATTTAATGATACAATTTATGAAGTTGGCCTAACTGGATTGAAGCCCGTGAAGTGTTTTGACTTTGGCTCACTAAAATGGGAAAGAGATGAAAGATATAATGCAAAAAATAAAAATACTATTTATCCTTTGGATATATTTGAGAATGAAAACGTTTTATGGTTGCGCTTTGTTGTAAATCTTTATCATAAAGAAGATGTGGAGGTCTATAATGCGATTTATGATAAGAAAAAAGGAGTGACAACAATAAGTCCGTTTGAGGAAGGTCTTAAAGATGATTTGAATAATTTTATTCCTTTACAACCTTCTGGTTCTACTTCAACAGGTGAATTTGTCCAGATTGCTTCTGTAGAAGATATTAAAATGTGGTTTGACAAACATCCAGAACAAAAAGATTATCCAAGTGAAATATCAAAGCTTAGGTATTTGTCGGAAGAAGATAATCCGGTTGTAATTATATTAAAATGAATTATTTGTGATTTATTTTAAAAAAAAACACGAAGCTTGTTGTTATTTTTGCATTGAATATTGATTAATTAAATTCATCGGACACATGAAATGCTTTTTTTTAAAATATGATTCTAACTTGATAGATTTATTACGGTATGCATTATTAAGAGTTGAAACATTAGATAATATTGGACTTTTTAATGGAAGATTAGGAACAGCTATTATCTTCTATGAATATAGTCGATATAGTAAGAATAAATTGTATGAAGAATATGCTTCTGAGATTATAGATTCAATATCTGAAATACCTAATAATCTATCACTTTCTTTATCTGATGGCCTATTAGGCATAGGATGGGGAATGTCTTATTTATTTTTTAAACAATATATAGGAGGAGATATTGAATACGTCCTTTCTGATCTTGATCGAAAAATAATCTCTAATTTAAAAAGTAATAGTATATGTGTGGAAGATTATTTTTTATATATGAAAATGAAAAATAGTTATTTACAGAATAAACCATGTGATTGTGAAAATATTTTAAATAAAATATGGCACACATGCTTAAGTATATGATTGTGATTCACAATTTAATAATCTTTATTCACAAGTAGATTTATTTATGTTTTTAGTTTGCAAATTGATCGTCTGTATCTATATAAAAAAGGAAACTTAGATGAGTAAAGGGCAGAAAATTGCGAAGTAGGCTATGTCCAAGCTTGTAAACAAAAAACACAGGTCATGGAGTTAGAAGGTCTTGTTTTTATGAAGCTATACTTTCTTTGTTGATGGGAGCAGATTCTTCCATATCAGAAAAGGTAAACTTTATATGATATGGAAGTATTCTTTTCCGGGAAATGGCTTCTATATCGATTATGAAGCAATACGGTCTGTGCAAGCAGATTGAAAAATTAACTTAAAATAACATGATTAAGAATACTATTGAAGATATTTTGTCCAAATATGTTGGAGGAAAAATAGATATCGCCAATGAGCAAAAGTCTATATCTATGCAACGTCGTAAAGTATTCTCTTCCATTATCACTGATAGCTTTTATGTATTGGATATTGTTCAAAAGCAATTTATCTATATCAAGCCAGATGATCTTTTTCTATGCGGCCATTCCGTGAAAGAGGCAATGGAATTAGGATATGATTTCTTTTCTAGAGTAATTCATCCTGAAGATTGTGGAAAATTTTCTTGGAGAATTTGCCACAAAAAATGCAATCTTTGCAAGAAAACAGGACTGTGCCAGAAGCTTTTTTTTGCCTGTTTCGGTTGTTACGAAAATATTCTTTCCTAAAAGAGCCTGTTGAGTTATATACTTACCATCGACTCATACCCATCTACGAAGATTTGACATTGATTTATCTAATAGATATAATCTCATATACAAACTGTAAGAAAATAGGATGTTATCTGAGAGATAGTCAATATTCATGTTATCAAATATTTAACCACAAAACTCAGCGTTGGAAAATACAGGCAGTTCCCTCTTTAAGTAAAAGTGAAACCAGAGTACTGTCTCTCTCTCAAATAGGCCAAAGCTCTTTTTCCATAGGAAATACTCTCGGTGTAAGCGAATCTACCATACAAAGTCATATGGCTTCTATCAAAAGAAAATTTGAGACTTCAAACTCACGCGAAACATTAGAGTGGATTTCATATCTTAATATACAATTATTTGTCCAAAATGACGATAGAAATGATAGATCAATCTCTAAAGTAGTTATTAACAGAGATATAGGCCAAATACAGCAAGCTTTAAATGAAGGAAAAAGTATCCGCTCAATTGCAAGAAGAAAAAACATATCGGAATGTACAATTCGTTATTGGATAAAGAAGGGTATTGTGAAAAGATAAATTTGTGCGTAAAACGCAAAAAAAATAAAAGATTCTGCTATTGACATTACGCATTAATAATGCAACCTTTGAAAAAAATCCAATTTATGGATCTAGTTGAAGTGTGATTAGATATTTCCATTTTGGAATATCTGTTTTATTAAAAACTAATTTACAATAAGATGGAAAAGAAAAAAGTTTTAGGCAAAATTAAGCTGACCCAGCTTAAAAAGACTAATTTAGAACAACGTGAAATGAATGTTTTAAAGGGTGGTGTTTGTGCGAATTGTGCTTGTGTAAATTATGGTTATCCAACAGGTGGTGGAGGCAATTCAAGTACAGGAACTGTGGCTAATTATTAACTGATATTTATGAGCTACATTGTTTAAATTATCTTTGAAAAATATTGTCAATTGGTGTGATGAGTATCAATTGACAATATTTGATTAATATATAATCACTATGATACAATCAATCTTTCATACATCAGAGAAAGGTAATGTATACCTATATGATAACCAACGAAGATTTTCGATGCTAGCACATCCAAAACTCAAAAATATTCATGAATCATTAGTGGATGATTCATACTATTCTAAGAAGTATTTATATTTAAAAAAATTCGGTTTCTTTTCAGAGTATAAACTTAATAATATAGAAGTTTCAATAGATGATTCTATGATAGAATACTCTATTAAACAAACTAAACAAATTCTATTTGAAGTTACAACTTCTTGCAATTTAAATTGCTCATATTGTATACAAGGTGAATTATATCATGATCCTAACAGTATAATAAGAAATAAAAAAATAAGCATTTCTTCTGCAGTTAAATTATTAAAATATATATTCAAATTTAAGGCTAAAGAAGATAAACTATCTATAGGATTTTATGGAGGAGAGCCGCTTTTAAATATTAATTTCATTAAGAGAATCGTAGAAATCATACACCAATTAGATACTGACAATGAAATGAATATTGATTATCTTATGACAACAAACGCAACTTTAATCCATAAACATATTGATTTTTTGGTGGATAATAAATTTAATATAATGATCAGTCTAGATGGGAATGAAGGAAATGATAGCTATCGTATAATTAAAAAAAACAATAAAAACTCTTTTTCTAAAGTAATTAAAAATATTGATTTTATAAAAGATAAATATCCGGATTATTTTAAAAACAATATATCATTTAACGCTGTTTTACATAATCGAAATTCGGTAAAAGACATCTATGAGTTTATTTATAATAGATATGCAAAAAAACCAAGAATTGCCGAATTAAAGACAAATGATATTAATCCACACAAAAAAGACATTATTAAGCAGATGTTTAATGGAAAGAGGAAAAGCGAGACTGAATATAGAAATGATAAATCAAATCTATTACCTCACGATGAGTTGTTATCATACAATGATTTAACAGGCTTTTTAAAATATCTTTCTATTAATTACTACATATCAAATGTGTATTCTTTATTTTATAATGAAGAGAAATTTTTACCAACAAATACATGTCTTCCTTTTTCTAAAAAAATATTCTTGACTTCTAGTAATAAGTTGTTACCATGCGAAAAAATTAGTGATAAATACTTTTTAGGCGAAGTGAATAAAAATATAGAATTTGATATTCCTAGTATTAGACGAAAATATAATTCTTATTATAAACATCTAAAAAAGCACTGTCAGCATTGTTATCTTTATAGATATTGCGGATTATGTATGTTTAATATAAAAGATTTACAGAATTTAGATACTGAAGAGTTTGTTTGTAATTATTTTCATGATCAAAATGCTTTTCAATCTAGATTACATCATATTTTTTCTTTTTTAGAAAAATACCCAAGTGACTTTTTTCATATTTTAGAAGATACAGTGATTTTATTATGACAAACAAAAAAGCGGAAAAAGATTATTGGTTTACGATTGAACCTTATGTGTATGTTGGACTAACTAATCAGTGTGTATTGTTGTACAATACTCTTGATGGAGAAACGATAGAATCAGATCAAGTAGAAGTCATAGAACTGTTAAAAGAAACGCTTCAAAAAGAAAATTACGGAGTTGTTTTATTGACAGAAAAAAGGTATCATAATAAAAACATTAATACTTTTATTCGAGAACTTCGAAAAAAATATATGGGAGACATAATTGATATCTCATTATCAAATGGTAGACCGGTTCAATTATTACCTTTTTTTAATTTTACAATTCCTAATAAATTCGAAATTTATAAAAAGCACAATTTTTATTCATATGAAAATGCGTTAAAGAATATATTTGAAATCAATATACATGTAAATAATGAAACAGAAGTAACAAAACTTATTCATTTTTTACAATCGGTTCCAGATAAATTAACTTTTAATATCATTGGAAATATTAATAAAGTTGTAGATAACGGTAAATTATTATCCTTTTTTAATCATTATACTACTGTCAAAAATATAGTATGCACTTATATTGATATATTATCTTGGGAATCTGTTTTTAATAAAGATTTTGCTTATAGCATTTTAGTCAAATTTCCTGTTGATTTAGATAAATGGGATAAGTTACAACGTATAATACATGCTAAAAGATTACAACATATATACATATTTGAAGTTCTATCAGAGGATGATTGTCAACAAGCTGAGCAATTAATTGAAATGTTTAGAATAAAAAAATACCAAATTCATCCTGTATATAATGGTGATAATATCGACTTTTTCAAGAACAATGTTTTTATTAATAAAGAAGATATTTTGTCTGCACATATTTCTATAAAAGATATTTTCGCTAATCAGGCAGTAAATTTATATGACTTCGGAAAATTTAATATCATGCCCAATGGTGATGTGTATGCCAATGTTAACCATCCTTCATTGGGTAATATAGACACGCATAGCATTCAAGAAATAGTCAAGAAGGAAGTAGATGAAGGTAAATCATGGTTTCGTATCCGTACTCAAGCTCCATGTACAGATTGTGTTTATCAGTGGCTTTGCCCTCCTCCTTCCGATTATGAAATTGTTATCGGGTGTCCTAATCTTTGCCATGTAAAAAACTAAAACAAATATAATTTGCTATCATGAAAAGAATATTTACAATTGTAACAATAATCCTGATTGTCATATCTGGATGCGGAGAAAATAAACAATCAACAAGTAAACTCGCCATAGTTGATGTGGTAAAGAATCATCCTGAAAAGGAATTGATATTACAGGATTTCATGGATGTGGAATACATCCCGTTGGAAACAAATGATGAGTTTGTTACCCAAGGCAAAGTAATGGCCATTGGTGCAGAAGTTATATTAATAACCAACTGGGCCAACGACGGGAATTTGTTTGTTTTTGACAGAAAAACCGGCAAAGCCTTGAAGAAGATAAACAGGAAAGGGCAAGGTGGCGAGGAATATGTAGGTATTACGGAGGTTGTTCTGGATGAAGCAAACAAGGAAATATTTGTTATAGCCTATACCGGAAGTAAAATCTCTGTATATGATCTATACGGAAATTTTAAAAGGAGTTTCAAAGCCGAAGGTACGGAATCTCATATAAATACATTTAATTACGACCGGGATAATTTGATCTCTTATGTACCAGATAATAGTCTGGAAAACCCGTCAAACGCCATACCTCCATATTATTTAATCTTTTCCAAGCAGGATGGAAGTATCACCCGGAAAATATCAATTCCTTTTGATGAAGTTAAAAGCCCGGTCGCAAGAGATGGGGAAAACTGGGAGAACTGGGCCGCTCCAGTACCAACCGCCATGTATCAAATAGTTCCAGATCATACCAATTGGGTACTTATGGAGACATCATCCGATACCATATACCACTATTTGCCGGATGCTAATACGACAATCCCCCTTATCGTAAGAACCCCCTCCATACACTCCATGGATCCTCCTGAAGTATTTCTTATACCAACCGTTTTTACCGACCGTTATTATTTCATGAGCCTGTTGAAAGCGGAATTTAATTTTGAAACAGGGAGAGGGTTTCCAACTTCCGGATTGATGTACGATAGACTGGAAAGTTCATTATTCATACCTAAAATATACAATGGTGATTATACCAGCAAAAGAGAAGTGGATATGACGTCGAGACCTTTAGATCCGGAATTCGTAATCGGACAGTCATTGCAAGCCCACGAACTTGCCGAGGCTTACGGGAAAGGAGTACTGAAGGGCAAACTGAAAGAGATTGCGGCTAAATTGGATGAAGAGTCCAATCCGGTGATTATGTTTGCAAAATGTAAAAAATGACAATAATGAATTATTATATCGCTATAGAAAAAGATTTACAGCAAATTGGAGAACTGTTATTGCTTAATGGTACGTTAACAGAAGATCCTGGATTGGTTCATGGGAAAATGGGAATTGCTGTTTTTCTTTTTCACTATGCGCAATACACTGAAAATATGTTGTTTGCGGATTATGCGATGGATTTGATAGGAGAAATACAGAATCAACTACATGTAGATAGTTGCGCTGATTATGAAAAGGGAGTAGCTGGCATCGGTGTCGGAATCAGATATTTGATCCAGAATGATTATCTGGATGCGGAAGATAATATTTTTGAAGATTTGGATCAAAGAATGTATCGTGCCGTGATGTATGATCCTTGGCGGGATTTCAGCTTATATGGTGGATTAGCGGGATATGGACGATACTGGATTTCGAGATTACCTTATCAGAAATCATCCATGCAAGCAAGAGAGTGTATATGGCATATTGTTGAATTGATCAAAGGGAAATTATCAGAGATTCTTCCAGAAGAACGAACATGTATATATTCCTTTTTACTTGACTTGCAAGAAATATCTGGTTATGAGAATTGTGTACGCCTTTTAGAGCAATGTCGTAAATGGAATGTAAACAAAAACATTCATTATCTAGATAATTCCACAGTTGGTTACATAGCGCATAAAATTCAAAGTAGCCGATATTTACATAAGACTTGGCAAGATGAAATTAATAATATCCTAAGACAGATCCCTAATTTAGATATGGAGAAACCTCCAGTTACTATGGGGCTTCTTTCTGGTTATGCAGGTGAAGGATTACTGCGATTGACCATACTTAATTCAACGGATCTGTCATGGATGCAGCTTCTGTAATCTTTTATTAATCTCGTCGAATTCTTCTACTGCCCTTTCTTCATAGCCGTATGCCTTTACAACCTTCTGTCCGCCAATCATCCCATCAATAAATGCCGTCTGCTCACCTCTTGTTTCTGATTGGAGCTTGAACATTGAAAATGTCTTCTTAGCAATAAAGCTTGCAACAAATAATGAAACCGGGGTTATAACAACAACTACAAGTGTAATCTTTACATTTATTGTAAGCATAAATATAAGTGTTCCTGCAATTGTAAGCACACCTGAAAAGAACTGTGTAAATCCCATTAAAAGACCATCTGCGAACTGGTCAACATCGGCAATTACACGGCTTACAATATCACCATATGACTGTGCGTCAATATATTTAAGAGGAAGCTTCTGTAACTTTTCCATAGCCTCATCTCTTATATCTCTTGTAACGTGGTAAGTTATCTTATTATTGCATATATTCATTATCCACTGTGACAGTGCTGTTATGGCAACAACAATTCCTATTGTTATAAGCACCTTTGTTATGCCTGCAAAATCAACATTGCCCGGTCCTATAATATGGTCAATTCCTCTACCAACAAGAATTGGCACATACAATGTAGAAGCAACTGTTACCCCAGCCATAAGGATTGATATAACAAGAAATCCACTATATTTCTTTATTCTTTTTAATACTTTGCCAAGCGTAGACTTCTGCGCTTCTCTTTTATCCTTATTATCTTTCATAACTAATCTCCATTCTGACCTATGACTTGAACTGTGAATTATATATTTCCCTGTATACTTCACAATTCTCCAAAAGTTCTGTATGTGTACCTATTCCTGCAACCTCACCATCATCAAGCACGATAATTTTATCTGCGTGCATAAGTGATGCTGAACGCTGTGATACTATAAATACTGTAGGATTATTAGGCATCGTTCTTATAGACTTTCTAAGTGCCGCATCTGTAGCAAAGTCAAGAGCTGATGCACTGTCATCAAGAATAAGGACATCTGGCTTTTTAACAACTGCCCTTGCAATTGTAAGTCTTTGTCTTTGTCCACCTGAAAGGTTCTTACCACCCTGTTCAATCATATAGTCAAGGCGGCCTTTCTTCTTATCAACGAATTCCTTCGCCTGTGCTATTGCAAGTGCATCATCTATCTCTTTATCTGTAGCATCTGCCTTAGCCATCTGGATATTCTTTCTTATGCTTCCTTTGAATAATACTGCCTTCTGCATTACTATTCCGACTTTGTCCCTTAACTGTTCTATATTAATATCTTTAACATTAGTTCCATTTATTAATACTTCGCCACTGGTTGCATCATAAAACCTTGGTATAAGTCCGACAAGACTTGACTTACCTGAACCAGTACCACCTATTATACCGATAGTCTGTCCCCTGTAAGCCTTAAAATTAACGCCGGCAATACTTGTATCACCAGCTCCATTATACTTAAGGGCAACATTCTTAAATTCTACGACAGGAACATTTTCTTTATCTGCTGATAAATCCATACTGCCATCCTTCATACTTGGCTGCACTTCAAATATTGACTCAATTCTTCCTGCACAGGCAAGAGCCTTAGTTATATTAATTACAAGATTAGCAAGCTTGATAAGCTCAACAAGTATCTGTGACATATAATTGTAAAGGGCTACAACCTGTCCCTGTGTAAGACTACCCTGATTAACTCTTATTGCACCAACCCATATAAGTGCAATTATTGAAACATTAACAACTGTGTAAGTAAGAGGATTCATAAGACCTGAAATCTTACCTACGAACTTCTGCAGATGATTAAGTTCTTCATTCTTATTCTTAAAACGTGCAAATTCATCGTCCTGCTTATTAAATGCTCTTATTACTCTTACACCTGTAAGATTTTCCCTTGTTATTCCAAGGATTGTATCAAGACCTGCCTGTACCTTCTTATATAAAGGTCTTGTTCCTATCATAATTCCAAATACTATAACGGCAAGGACTGGTATAGCTGCGACAAATATAAGTGCCGCCTTGACATCTATTGTAAATGCCATAATCATAGCACCAAATACAATAAATGGAGAACGTAAGAATAATCTTAATACAAGATTAACACCATTCTGAATCTGGTTAATATCACTTGTCATTCTTGTCATAAGAGTTGACGTTCCAATGTCGTCCATCTCCGTGAACGAAAATGACTGTATATGCTTGAATAAAGCATGCCTTATTCCTGTAGCACAGCCAACTGCCGCCTTGGCACTGAAATATTGTGCTGTTATTGAACATACAAGACCTATAATTGCAAGGCCTAAAAGCATAAGGCACATTTTTACTATATAAGCTGTGTCCTGCTGTCCTATGCCCCTGTCAATTATAGAAGCAACTACCAATGGAACGAATAACTCAAAGAGTGCTTCAAGCATTTTAAAAAGTGGTGCTAACACACACTCTTTTTTTAATTCTTCCAGATACTTTAGAATCATCTTCATTACTCTTTACCTCACTTGTCCTTATCTTTAAACAGCCAATGGATTATCTTACTCTAAATCTATAAGCTCTGATAAAAGATTCTCATATGCATACGCTCTCTTGCTCATAAAATATTGATTATACACTTCATAATTATAATATGAATGTTCATACTGTCTTGAATACAGATGAGCAAGGTCTACCTTCCGTGTAAATGAAAGTTCTTTGTTATTATACCACCAGTCAGCAATATTCAGCATTTTAATTGCAATTATTCCAACAATACCGCCCTTGACTTTTAAAAGCAGATTATAATCATATACTGAATCAAGAAAATATCTGTACAGATAATACATAAGAAGCTGTTCATATTCAGTTTCATCTTCCTTGTGGTATTCGTCAAATTCCTTCACAACAGCCCTGAACTGCTCTGCACTTGTACATTCCTCAAAGAAATTATTAACTTCCTCTGTGTATATATTCCAATCTTTATTAATAACTTCCATTCCCTCAAAACTTTCAAAGAACTTTCTTATATGCTTATATGTATCTTTCTTTCCAGCAGCAATACGCCTTGCCCTGTTTAACTTATTTTCCCTGTAGTCTTCCTTGGCAAAACGTCCACATACACCTACTATAAGTTCATCTCTTTCTCTATCAAGATAATCCTGTATATTCCTTGCAAACATCAGTATAAGCACGCATCTTTCCATTATCGTGTAATCTCTGTCCGTGGCTATATTATAAGCTATAATTCTTGCCTGCCTTAACTGTACAAAGGTAAGTGGGTCTATATCATTGTAGCTGTCAATCTGTTCCCTGTTCTTTACCTCTCTGAATTTAAGCTCGTCCTTATATCCTAATATAAGCTCACCTGCTGTCTTACAGGATGGTGCAATTCCAATCTCCCTTGTATTACCGTATTCATTAATAAATCTTGGAAACTCTGCACACGTTTCACACAGCTTATCCTTACCAAGCTTGATATAAATCTCACACAAATTCTTCTTATTAAGAAATGGACATCTTCCCTCTTTTAGCGTAAATGTACAACCACCATCTTCAGATGGCACCATAACACTTCTTAACTTATTGCCAAATGACCCAATCACTCTCCTATACTGCTTGTACGACTCTTTATCAACATCAACATCCCAGCCTGCACAGCATGTATCCGTACATTCTCCCGCTATACATTTAAAATTCTTATAATAATCTGGTGTAACTATCTTCATTTAAGCCTGCTCTGCCTTTCTTTTAGTGTACTTCTACTTTATATATCCTAAGATATTCATACAATTTAACCCTTTATATTTTCTAATATTCGTGTATTTTCTAAACCTGCTGTGTCTTTCTGCCTGTTATAAGTGAATATATTGAAGTTATTGTAAGCACAGCAAATACTGCCACTCCAATAAAAAATGTATAGAACATATAAGGATTATTCTGTAAAAACACTGCAGCTGACGATGTATACACATCATTAAGTGTCACGCTTACTCCAAGTATATTGGCATACTGTGGATATTTCACCATTGTAAGCATTGCAAAATAATACACAGCTATAAGCTCTGGCACACTGCATACAAGTGAAACAGCTATGCTTATTGTCCTTATAATAAATGTATTATTATTCACCAGCTTTCTTGCAAGCACGCTGAATACTACCGAAGCCACCATAAATACCATAAACATAACATAATCATCAACCATCGAAGCTACCCTGTTAAACATATCTTCTCCGGATATTCCCTTATAAGTAATCATCAGCACATAGAAATTATATATCGTCCTTATTCCCATAAAAAATGCACCAATAATAACAACCCTGAATATAATATTTATAATCTTATTATCATTATTCTTCATATAATTCCTCATCTTTCTTTAGTAATCACACTATCCTTATATTTTACATTATTTCTAATATAATTCAATATTTATAATTTTACTTTTTATCATTGAAATATGATACATAATCTGTGTATAATTATAACATTATAATTAAACGAAAGGATTAAAATGATGAACACTAAAAAGCTCTCAACATTCAAACGCCTTTTTATGCTCTCTGTTGTGCTTGTGTTAAGTCTTGCAAGCACATTGACACTTCCTGCCTGTGGCAGTAAAATTCCAGAGAACACTGTATTTTCAGTAGATGACCTTGCTGGAAAGTCAGTCGGCGTACAGCTTGGAACTACAGGTGACATATATGTTTCCGATATGGAATCTGATGGTTCAGGAACTAAGGTTGAACGATACAATAAAGGAAATGATGCAATTCAGGCTCTTAAGCAGGGCAAGATTGATGCTGTTGTAATTGATGCACAGCCAGCTAAAGCATTTGTTGCTGCTAACAACGAACTTATGATTCTTGATGAAGAATTTGTTACAGAAGAATATGCTATATGTATTGCCAAGAACAATTCATCACTAACAGAAAAAGTCAATGAGGCGTTAAATGTCCTTATTGCCAACGGAACAGTTAATACAATTATCAATAATTATATTGGTGAAAATGCCTCTAAAGAGGCATATGTACCTACAAGCTCAGGTTCTAACGGAACTCTTACTATTGCTGTTAACGCTTACTTTGAACCTTATGAATATTACAGCAATGGCAAGGTGTGTGGTATTGATGTCGATATTTCCAATGCCATAGCTGATTACCTTAATATGAAGATTGATGTTGAAGATATGGAATTTGATTCAATTATTACTGCTGTATCTTCTGGAAAAGCAGATTTTGGTATATCTGGTATTACTGTTACAGAAGAACGTCTGAAGAATATTGATTTCTCAATCCCTTACACAACTTCAAGCCAGGTTGTTATCGTAAGAAATAATGATGTTAAAGCTTCTGGTTCTAGTTTTGCTGATAAATTCAAGAGTGATTTCATTGATGATGCAAGATACCAGTATCTTCTCACAGGTTTAAGAAATACTCTTATTATTGCAATATGTGCCGCACTTATCGGTATTGTAATAGGTTTCCTTATTGCAATCGTACGTTCTAACCACGATAAGACAGGTAAGATGAAGGTGCTTAACTTCCTCTGCAACATTTATCTCACAGTTATACGAGGAACACCTACAATGGTACAGCTGCTTATTATATACTATGTAATATTCAGCTCAGTACATATTAACAAGATTGTTGTTGCACTCCTTGCCTTTGGTATTAACTCTGGTGCTTATGTTGCCGAAATCTTCCGTTCAGGTATTATGTCAATTGACAACGGACAGTTTGAGGCCGCACGAAGCCTTGGTCTTAACTATAGACAGACTATGATTCAGGTAATACTTCCACAGGCATTTAAGAATGTACTTCCAGCACTTGCCAATGAATTTATCGTACTCTTAAAAGAGACATCAATAAGTGGTTATATCGGTCTTAACGACCTTACCCGTGGCGGTGATATTATCCGAAGCATAACTTATGATCCAATGCTTCCACTTTTCGGTGTTGCACTTATATATCTTGTACTTGTTGTGATTCTTTCATCACTTGTAAAGAAACTTGAAAGGAGATTAAGAAGCAATGAACGACACTAATGTAATTCTTGAAGTAAAAAATCTTAAAAAGACATTTGGCGACCACGTTGTACTTAAGGACATTAATACAACTATTACCAAGGGCGAAGTTATTGCCATAATAGGTCCTTCCGGCTGTGGTAAATCTACATTTTTAAGATCACTTAATCTACTTGAAGTTCCTACCTCAGGACATATCATATATGAGGGCAATGACCTCACAGAAAAGGGTGTAAATGTTGATAAATTAAGACAGAGCATTGGAATGGTATTCCAGCATTTTAATCTCTTTCCTAATATGACAATCAAGAAAAATATCACTCTTGCACCTACACAGTTAGGACTTATGAGCAAAGAAGATGCTGACAAGAAAGCCTTAGAGCTTCTTGAACGTGTTGGCCTTTTAGACAAAGCTGACTCTTACCCTGATATGTTATCTGGTGGACAGAAGCAGCGAGTTGCAATAGCAAGAGCTCTTGCTATGAACCCAGAAATTATGTTATTTGATGAACCTACTTCTGCCCTTGACCCTGAGATGGTTGGTGAAGTACTTGCAATTATGAAAGAGCTTGCCGCAGATGGTATGACTATGATGGTAGTTACACACGAGATGGGCTTTGCAAGGGAAGTCGCTACACGCTGTATGTTCATTAATGAAGGTATGATTGAAGAGGACGAAGCTCCTAAGGAATTCTTTGATAACCCAAAGAGTGCACGACTTAAAGATTTCTTATCTAAAGTATTATAATAATAATATCCAAAAGCTTATTTTAATATTTTAAGAATTAAGCTATAATAAATAATAGTAATTAAGGCAGGTGTTAATTATCATATAATCTGATGTATAATTAACACTTGCTTTATTATTTAGTACCTGTACTAAAGATTAATAAATCACATCGAGGAGGAGCTATATGGAACAATTCAAAAAAGACCTGATTACAACAGGCCGTCCCAGCTTTATTCCAGCACTAATATTGGGAATAATCGCTATTATATCAGCAGTTACCGGAATTGCTTTTGAATTCAGCCGTTATGATAATTTCGACCCAACACATAAAGGTCTTGCACAGCTTAACGCTATATATCTTATGGGACCATTCGCCGAGGAGACTACTAATGGAAAAGTAACTGCAAGATATTATATTGCAGAGGACACCAATGGATATTTATGTGTGATAAGCACTAACAAGAATACTTCAGTACCTGTATATGGACAGGATTTTACTGACGGCAATGACATTTACTCTTTCACACCACAGACACTTAAAGGTAACAGAGTTAAAATATCTGCAAAGCTTGCTTCCTACCTAGTTAAATACTTCAAAGACTCAGGTCTTGGTATTACTACTTCTAACTACACTGATTACTTTGGAAGCTATTATCTTGATACTAATTACAACCGGCACCAGCTCTCTATTGTATTTTATATATGTTCCGGCATATTGGCATTTGCAGCTATTATGTTATTCATATCAGGAAACCGTAATGGTGCATTTATCAAGCAGAAAATGGCACAGCTTGAAGCCGATGGTTCTCTCAACGCCTTATATGAGAACTTTGCTACTAATAAACATTTTTTCTCTAATAAGTTAAAACTCGCTGTATCACCTGATTACATTATTGACCTGAATCGTACCACCAATGGATTTAATGTTATTCCATTAGATACTATTACCAATGTTTATGTATGCAATATAGCTGACGGCAAGCTTACAGGCACTAACTATATTGCCCTGGAGGTTGAATTCGGCAACAGAATAACTATTGCTCCTCACGAGGGTGAGCTGACTGAATATAATTATGTAGTCAATAACATAAGACATTTTATTAAAGAAAGACACGGGGAGGCAGATGCATGATAGTTATTTACAGTTATGGTACAATATACAAAAAAGATGCTGATACTGGTGTTTTCCAGTGTCCTAACTGTGGACATATAACTCCACACGGCTTATACAGACGAATTAACCGTGTTTCTATATTCTATATACCTGTTATTAATATAAGGGGTAAAAGCGGCGAAACGTGTGAATATTGTGGATTTGTACGCCCACTAAATATAAGCGATTACAGAAAGGCTAAGAAAGCTGCAAGACAGTAATTAAGCAGATTATTGTTATACACTTGTCCATACTAATACGGCACCGGCAATGTAATATTAAATAAGCACTCTTATACTTGACCTATGTCTCTAGTGCTGTAGATTTAGATTATTGACACAATAAAAAACAGATGATTAATTATGTATCTATACAGCAGACCAGAACTAAATTCCGGTCTGTTACAGGAAAATCACATAATTAACCATCTGTTTTTAAGACTGCATTTTCTTCTTTCCAATAATAAGAAGGACCACACCTGCTGCAATAAAGAATATTGATATAAACTGCGATGTTGAAAGAATACCTATCTCGCCCCTGTAATCATTTCTTAAGAACTCAATAAGAAATCTTCCAATCCCATATAAAATCATATATAAATAGCCAATTCCACCAGCTGGAAGCACAAGCTTTCTACCATCTTTCTTCCTTATTGTATAGCCTATAAAATGTGCAACCGCAATAAGTATTATCATATGAATTATATTAGCTCCTGCTGATATAAGCTGTGTAGGAATAAGCTTTACACCTGCTGGTGCCTGAGAACCCACTGGGAATATCACGCCAAATGCACTGTCTATCACACGTCCATAGCCTGCAAGATAACAACCTATTCTTCCAAAGCCCTGTGCTAATGCTATCTCCGGCATTATAAGATCAAAATACTCAAGGAAATTAATCTTCTTAATCTTACAATAAAGCATACTGCAAAGCACACCTGCTATAATTCCTCCATACACAACAAATCCTGATGAACCTAATACCTCTTTAGGATTTTTAATAAAGCTGTCAAATTCAACTATTATAAATAAAAGTTTTGCTCCAGCAAATCCTGTAAGTCCTGCGATTATCGCTATATCTATAACCGACTCGTCCTTAAGTCCAAGTTTCTTTGCTCTGTATTCACCAAGAATCATAGCAAGGATAAATCCAAGTGCTATCATAAAGCCATAGCCGTGAACGGTCAGCCCTCCTATTTTAAACAAATCTGTCTTCATATATATCCTCTTTTCTTTAAATTCCAAACATCTTTATATTAATAATTATCTTTATATCAGAAGCGTTCCACATTCCAAGCATTTCTATATTAACCATCATCTTTATATCTGAAGCCACTCTACATTCCAAACATCTCTATGGATTTATCAAGTCTTTCCTTGAATTCTTCAAAGAATTTATCTGCTTCGTAACCTTTCATGTAAAATGTTCTGAGATTATACATATTAAGTATCTTAATCTGTTCCTCAGAAAGTCCTGCCAAGGCTCTCTGAACCTTCTTAATATAACTATGCCATTGTATCACATATGAATTATAACTTTCAATATTATCAATTCCTATCCACTTGCGTACTTTTATCTTAGTCAGATTATCTTTATTACATTCACCCTTCTGTAATATATAATAAAAATGCTCATCATCTTCCCAATATCTTCCTAACGGAAACATTCTGCATATGCCAGGCCTGTAATTATGTATTGTACATCTGTTATCAGCTCCAAGAAATGAACAGCCATTACTAACTGTCTGCATTTTAATATTAGGAAGTATACAGCCATCTACCATATTAAGCTCAATATTAGTATCCAGAAGCTGCTCAAATGTCTTTCCTGTGCCAATTCCAAGCCTGTAACAATCATAAGGATCAAGCACTATTGTTCTGCCCATTCCTATGCAGCATATCTTCTTACAGCCCTGGCAAGAATTCGTATCTGTCTTTACCATATCATTTTCTCTATATAATCTTCCATCACTAATATCTTCCAATCCTACATCTCTTAACATTATGTCACGTCAGCACCTTTCCTGTTATTTAAAATTTCATCTATCAAATTAAATTTTCATCTATTAAATTATAATCTCATCTAACATATTATAATCTCATCCGTCAAATATCTTTTTAGCCACTCAGACTTATTCATATTATACTTTAATATCGGATATGTGTCGATACTGCTTTTTTTGCTAAACACGGCTTATAATGCTATTTCATTTTCTATTTAATTATTATATCTGCCTGTTGTATACTGCTTCGTGCACTTAATAATCTGAAAAAGCACGCAGAAATGACAAAAAATACCAAACTTCTTTAAAATACATATTACTTTTTTATAAAAATGTGATACAATATATCACTGTACGATAAACAGTAAGCAATTGATGCAAGATGGGAGATAACAATGAAACACAAGATTATAACATTTGGTGAATTAATGCTCAGACTTTCACCTGACAACAATGAAAGATTTACACAGGCACATTCTTATGAAGCTGTATATGGCGGCGGCGAAGCTAATACTGCTGTATCCCTTGCCAATTTTAATGTTAATGTAAGCTATGTTACTAAGCTTCCAGAACATACTATTGGACAGAGTGCTGTTAATTCTTTAAGACAGTATGGTGTCGGTGTTGAACATATAGTAAGAGGCGGCGAACAGATTGGAATATATTTCCTTGAGAAAAAGACGAGCCAGAGACCTACTAATGTTATATATAACAGAAAAGGTTCAGCATTTGCCCTTGCCAATGTAGATGACTTTGACTGGGATTCAATATTTGCTGATGCTACATGGTTTCATTTTTCAGGAATTACTCCAGCAATAAGTGATAATATGGCACAGATTACTCTTCTTGCCTGCAAGAAAGCTAAGGAAAGAGGAATTACAATAAGCTGTGACCTTAATTACAGAAGCAAGCTCTGGTCTAGTGAAAAGGCTAACAAAGTAATGAGCGAAATATGTAAGTATGTTGATATATGTATCGCTAATGAAGATGATGCAGTTGGAATATTCGGACTTGATGCCTCTAATTCAGATAAAGAGAAGAATTCTTACATTGCAGAAGAACTTATAAAAATGTTCCCTAACTTCAAGATGGTTGCATCTGTATGGAGAACAGAAACTTCAATAACAACATTCAAGCTCCAGTCAATGATATACACAGAAGGAAAGGCTTACTACAGCCAGGAATTCTTTATGAATATTCTTGATTATATTGGTGCTGGTGATGCTTATTGTGCTGGTATCATATATAGTCTTATCAATGACTTTGACCCACAGAAAGCTGTTGAATTCTCTAATGCCGCAAGCTGCTTAAAACATACTGTAAGCGGTGATTACAACCTCGTATCTGTAGACGAAGTTATGAAGCTTGCATTTGCCAAGGCCGGTAATGAGGTTTCCCGTTAATATTAATAAACAATAAATATATATGGGTGTCATTTTAAACTAATGCTACAGTATACAGATAATAGCCTGTTATTATCTGTATATTACGTAATAGTCTATTATGACACCCTTTTTAAATTCTCTCTATATATTTATCTTTATATGGCAATAACTTACTATACCACTTATACAGCCTGTGACTGTCACATCTTACTCTTTACATTAACTACCATTAGCGATATAGCAGCTATTTCTATCCTTGTCATATTCCGTCATCATCACACTTTATTCTTATCCACAGTTATTGCAGTCACTTATGTTGTTCCCTGAATTCGGACACACTGGCATATCTTCCTCACACGTTGGCTGACAGCCTGTTTCGCAATCTTGTTTTAATCTACCTTCACATTTTGGAGGGCTTAAATCAAGAGGCTTGATTGCTAGATTCAAAAGATTGCCGCACACGAATTTCATCTCATTAGAATCTTCCTCTGCTACTATGCTTCCCTTAGGAGTTACAATCTTTCCAGCACTTGCAACCCTGTATCCAGCAAAATACAAGCTCTGTAATATGATTGAAAGACCTATTGTTATCTCATCATCGGTTGTATCAAGGTTAATTACTTTTGGAATTGCAGAAAGATTAAGTCCCTGCGTTATTCTGTTATTAGCCGCTGTAAATCCTGTATAATTAAGTGCCGCACTATACTGTGGTGTAGCCGCTGCATTATAATTGTAAGATATTCCATAAGGTGCAAATATTTCAAGCTCCACAGAAGTTGGATTGACATCTTCATCATAGGTAGCCGAAGTTGTTTCTGGTGGCAGATATACAGCTGTTGGATAAAGTGTTGCCACAAGCCTGCAATTCTCATCATACAGACTTACCGCAAATGTCACTGACAAGTTTGACAATGTAACTGAATAACAGTTCGGTCTGCCCGGTATCTGTGTTATAACTACATTTCCTGTTCCATATTCATAGGATACATCTATTACACTTGCAGTTGCGTTGACAGCCGTTGGATAAGTTGCTGATATATCTGCACCTATTGGAAATTCAGCACAAAGGTTAATACCAATCTGGTCATATATCAATGGCGCATAAAGACTAAGTTCACTCGGTGAACCGCATATCGGATTGGTACATACATCAAAACATCCATTAGGCATATTAGATACAAGATTACTTGCAATCTTTGTTGTACAGCATTTTTTCCTGCACTTACACTTTGCCATTTCAAATCCTTCCTTTAAGTATTCTTACTACATTATATGTTCTAAATACTTTGTTGCTACCATACATTTTAATAAGCTTCACATATCAGATCTACTGATGAACAGAGGGTAATATGTCAAATGTATATTCAGTTGGGAATAACCGCCAGTTAATTATCTATAATGCCGGTTCTAATATATTCTTACGTGTAGCCCATTTTGGTGGGCTTGACCGCCCTATCGTGCTTGCTGCAGACTACTTATGCGGTCTTACAGAGTGTATATATAATTCATCTCTTTATTATTCCTACATCAATCAGAATGGTTCACTTATCTTAAAAAATATTATGGATACCGCTAATGTATTGGCTATAGACTGTAATTATGTACAGGAATATTCTAATCCTAAGCTTGCCATATGTAATGACACCCTGCTTCTTTTCTATCTTAAGCAAAATCCTGTATCTGATAAACCCAGCCTGCACTGTATAACACCTGATGACAATAATGCACTGCTTATCCCACTGCCTGATATTAAAAAGCCTGTGAATTCTTACAGTGTGCTTGCATATAATAATTTTATTTTATTATGTGTTAATGAACACATATACAAAATTGAACAAATCGGACATTTCAAACAATTAGCTATATGCACTGCCGACAATAATAGTACTGATAATAACAACGCTGACAATATTAATTCAAATAATAATAATTCTAATAATAATGATAATTACATTGAACGTGAAAAATCCCTGACCGAAGATTTCAACAAAAAGATTGCCGCATGCCAGGCAAAAATAAATGAGCAGTCAGCCGTCATTGACAGCATAACCACCCAATATAATGAACTTATGGATATTGCCCGCCAGTACCGTGACGAAGCAATTAAATGGAGAAGTAAATTTATATAACTATTCCAATAATTAATTAGCGTAATGTACTTTTAAGAGGCTTAACCCCTTGGCTGGAGCTGTCGCTCCAGCTAAAGAACGATTCTTTGCCTCTAAAAGCTCTTGCATACTGTCTGCCTCTCTTTTACCAAAACCAACCTCTAATAATGTTCCTGATAATATTCTTACCATATATTGAAGAAATCCACTTCCGTGGAAGGTCATATTAAGATACGAACCCTTAAGCGATATATCAATTGAATATATCTCCCTGACTGTAGATTTCTTCATCTTTGGATTACCGCAGAAGCTTGCAAAATCATGAACTCCTACAAGATAAGAAGCTGCTTTCTTCATAGCCTCAACATCTGGCACAGCACCTGTGATATGCACATATTTTCTATTAAATACAGGCTTCTTATCCCCAACATAACAGGTATAACAGTAGGTTTTCCCCATTGCATTATATCTGCTGTGGAAACGTTCTGAAGCTATTCTTACTTCCATTACACATATGTCCTCAGGCAGATATCTGTTCATATAATCACAGATTTCATCTGGTGTCATACTTGTCTGCATATGTGCATTGGCTGCCATTCCTTTGGCGTGGACTCCTGCATCAGTTCTTCCTGCACCTATTACATCTATCTGCTCCCCTGTCATCTGTGACAGAACAGACTCTAACTTGCCTTGTATCGTCATATCTGTATTAGGCTGATGTTCCCAGCCATAATATCTGGTTCCATCATATGCTATTATCATCTTGTAATTATTCTTCACTTATTGCTTAACTCCATTCTTCTTACATATATCATTAAGACAGCACCCATCACAATGAGGCTTGGTTCTTGCACTGCACACTTCCCTGCCGTGTATTACAAATCTATGGCAAAGGTCACTTCCCTCTTCTGGCGGAACTATCTTCCACAGTGCCATCTCAACCTTTTTAGGTTCTTTCTCATCTTTTACAAGTCCAATTCTGTTGCACAGCCTTATACAATGTGTATCTGTCACAATTGCCGGCTTTCCGAATACATCACCCATAATAAGGTTGGCACTTTTTCTTCCAACTCCAGGAAGCTTTAAAAGTTCCTCTAATGTATCTGGCACTTTATTGTTATACACCGTATGAAGCATACGCATACAGCCGCTTATATCCCTTGCCTTACTCTTTGATAAACCGCATGGACGGACTATTTTCTCTATGTCATATACATCTGCATCAGCAAGTGCCTCTATTGATGGATACTTGTCAAATAACTGTGGCACAATAACATTCACTCTCGCATCTGTACACTGTGCTGCAAGCCTTACGCTTACCAGAAGCTTCCACGCATCATCATAATCAAGCGTACAGCCGGCATCAGGATATTCTGTTTTAAGACGTTCTATAACTTCATAAGCAAGCTGCTTTTTAGTCATTGCTCTTCTTTCCCTTTCCTGCAGCTATGTAGAATACCAACAGTGCAAGAATAACAGCTACTGTCATCCATATGCACACAACCTTAGTACCCTGTGGCTTAAACATATCATAATAACCCTTAAAATATATAACTAAATCAATAACAGGAAGAACGTATACCATATAGCCTTTTAACCATTTAGGAAATGATATGCCTTTTCCCATATTAACTTCTGCCACGAAATTGTCATATCCCCAGCCGTTCTTTCTTGTACAGAAAAGCACGAATAAAAGACAGCCAAGAGGAAGTATATTATATGAAACTATAAAATCTTCCAGATCCATTATAGTTGTACCAGCTCCAAGAGGCTGTACTCCCGACAAAACATTATATCCAAGAACTGCTGGCATACAAAGCACTGATATTACAAAAAGATTAACTAATGACGCTCTCTTTCTGCTACAGTTAAATAAATCCATAGTCATTGCAATAATATTTTCATATACTGCTATTACTGTAGATAATGCCGCAAATGCCATAAATATAAAGAATAATACTTCCCATATAACCCCACCCGGCATCTGGTTGAATACATTAGGAAGTGTTATGAATAATAACGATGGACCTGCACCTGGATTAATTCCATAGGCAAAACAGGCTGGTATAATGATAATTCCAGCTGTAAGTGCAACTACTGTATCAAGTATAACTACATTTATTGACTCTCCTGTAAGCTTGCAGTCTCTTGAAAGATAACTTCCGAATATCTCCATAGAACCTATACCAAGTCCAAGAGTAAAAAATGCGTGTGACATAGCTGCAAATACTACATTACCGATACCCTGCTCCTTCATCTTGGAAAAGTCTGGAACAAGATAGAACTTAAGTCCCTCCGAGCTTCCATCAAGCAGAAGGGAATTAACTGCCATTATTATCATAAGTGCAAATAATAATATCATCATTACCTTACTTATCTTCTCAACGCCTTTCTGTAAGCCAAGCGAACATACAAGTATGCTTATTACAACAACTACAAGTGTCCAGAATATCATAACTGATGGTGTTGAGAGCATATTATTGAACTCCCCGCCTATCTGCTCTACATTCTTTCCTGAAAGCTGTCCCGTAAGACTGTATACAAAGTAGTTGAGCATCCAGCCGGCAACCATTGTATAGAACATCATCAAAAGATAATTACCAGCATAAGCTACCCAGCGGAAATGATGCCATCTTGTTCCTTCTGGCGACAACATTTTAAATGCACTTCCAAGGCTCTTATTACTGCCTCGTCCAATTGCATACTCACATATAAGTATAGGAAGCCCAAGTCCAAGCAGACATAATAGATATATAACAATAAATGCCGCTCCTCCGTTCTTTCCACATATGTATGGGAACTTCCATACATTACCTAGTCCGACAGCACACCCCGCCGACACCAGTATAAAGCCTAATCTTGAAGCAAATTTTTCTCTCTTGTCATTCATTGTTATATATACCTTTCTTTTATTATTAAACAGACCCATTATTTTAATGCCTGCTTTAACCTGTAATTACCAAACTTACATATTTAATATGTTACTCCCAGTAACCTAATTCTACACCCTTGGCATATATTGCAATACCTTTTGAATAATAACCATATGAATTAAAATGTGTCCAGTCATATCTTAACTGTTTAGATATTCTTCCTCGTCTGAACCCTTTATAATCACCTACTGTTGGTCTTAATCCTACATCAGTAAGTCCGTTTTCTATAAGATAAGTTCTCATATTAATAAAATGGTCACCATATGCTTCTCTTAATGTCGCTTCCCACGCTGTATCACCAACCCCTATATAAGTTCCGTCCTCATTACGGATTCCCTGAGTTGTATCTGCTATTGATGTTCCCGGATCATCTGTATCACCGACTATTATATAATAATCACAGCCCGAATTCTGTATCATAGCATCATACTGGCTTATAAGCTGTCTGTAATTCTCCCAGCCGCCATTACTTCCTATCTCAAGTATAAGAATATCATTCTTTCTTTCATAGGAGGCCTTGGTATATACCTGTGTGTCCGCATATACGGTTGTAAAAGCATCATAGTTCACTTCTTCATCTGAATAACGGCATATATGAAGTCCCTCTTCTTCTGTACCTGTTATTTTAAACATTTCATCATTGATGTATACAATATCTGACTCCTGTGGCTCTGTATATCCATATGCACTGAAATCAGCCATATATACTTCCTCGCCATTCTCATCGACAATTGTAACATCTACACTGTCATCATATCCAACCTCAAATGTATCCCTGACATACATCTTTATGCCTCCCTGACGAAGTGCAATCTCATAAGATGTCTCACCTGAAACGCCAAGATTATATACCTTAATTCCAGTAAGATACTGTAATGTATCGGGACTTGTCCAGCCTGATATATCAAAAGGCTCATCATCTCCAAATACTATATAAGCCTCACCTGCACCCATTCCAAACATCATCGAATCACCCCAGCACGATATTGTTCTTGGAACTCCATCATATGGGATAACATCTGAGTTAAGTGTTCTTTCAGGCAGCTCATAAGCCTCTGCATCTTCATCAGGATAGTCCTCTTCGATATCCTGGTTATGATTACTTTTCTTATTATCAATGTGCTGTTTAGCAGCCGCAACAACTGATATCGTTAAAATAAGTATCAGCGTTACAGCCATAAATTTTAATAAATTCCTATACTTTTTCTTTAACCTCATTCAATTAACCACTTTCGTTATTATTATGTCCTAAATATATTCCCCCATACTAAATAACAGTTTATAATACGAAAATTGTGAATTAATGCTTATACATTTTCTTAATATTATTCAGAATAATTCCTGCTTACATAATTACCAATCTCAATACGGTCTTCTGGCATACGGCATCCAACGATATGGGTTCCTGCATTGTCAGTACTTCTTATAATTGTTCCTTCAAGAACCCTCCCCTGTTCAACTGGAAAATCTGGTACTTTTACAATTATATTCTCACCCTTACAATCTGCGAATTCTGTTTCTCTTGTCTGGAAAGCGAAGCCGTTGGCACTTATATTTACCATTGTACCCTCATATACATCTGCTCCGCCCTTGAATGTAACTGTACATTTATTATTAACAGGCATTCTTACATACTTTCTTCTGTTGACGATGCTTGGAAGTGAAGCTACTATGAGCCTGCATACATCACTGCCATACTGTGTGGCGGGTGCTGCTGACACAGAAGACCAGTGATAAAGTACATTTGCCGCTACAATATCAAGTTCGTATTTCAATGAGGTATTCTTATAATCTACATCTTTGTTCTTGAAACGTACATATAATACCCCATCTGCCTGTTCAACTATCTCGCCGTGGCTTTCTGTATCAGCTGGCTTTCCTGATATAATCTGTCTTATGGTACAATACATACCCTGCTTGATATCCTGAACACCCATAAAGCCGCCAACTCCAAGCTTTTCCATCATTGCACCAACAACATTTTCTATCTTATCAACATTGCGGGCTGACTCTTCATATTTGCTGAGCATTATCTTAGTGCTTTCGTCTGCGTTGCCTATGCAGTCAGTAATGTCTTTCATAACATTTTCAATCTCGTGCATATTGTCAACCATATTACGGTTAGAGCTTTCAACTTCCTGCATTGCTGAATCTACGACACCAATGTGTTCACCTATCTGTGTAGAGTCCTTAGCTATTCCTGACACGCTGTCATTAACCTGTACAACCTTGGTCTGTGTTGTCTGTATAAGTTCAAGTATTGTCGTTATTGACTTTAACATTCTGTTAGATGTATTTTCCAGATGTCCTAACGCTGTCATAATTCTATCTGATGATTCTTCTGTTTCTGTACTTAAATTTCTTATCTCATCTGCTACTACCGCAAAGCCTTTTCCTGCTTCGCCAGCTCTTGCCGCCTCAATTGAAGCATTAAGTGCTAACAGGTTAGTCTGTGAGTTAATCTCTCCAATTGTACCTGTCTCTGTCTTAACTTTACTGAATTCCTGCTGGAATTCTCTAAGTATATTATCTACCTCACCTGATAATTCAGCCATAGTCTTAGTACTTTCAACTACATCTGCAAGCTCTTTTGAACTTGTATCTGTATGTTCCACTGACTCACTGACAAGCTGCACAACTTCATTGATAAGTGAAGCTACATTTTCTACCTGATTATTAATCTGCGTAGTCATCTGTGTTGAAGAATATGTCTTATCATGAAGTATATCATTATTATGCGAAAGCTCTTTCATACTTGATACAACGAAATTAGCTCCCTGCTTGTTCTCTTCTTCCAGCTCTCTTACAACTGTAATTCCGTCAACTATCATATTACTTGAATCTTTAACCTGCTCAACTGTCTTGACAACTCTGTCAAGGTCAGCCTTAATTGAATCTGTAAGTGCTCCGTCTGAAAGATTAAGATGATTAATTGATAATACATAACATACATAGCAAAGGATTATACACGATATCTGTAATGAATAATTATCAATATCTGCCAACGCATTCATACCTGACATAAATTTAATAATTGTACTTAATATAACTATGGCAATATTACCAATTCCACAGCTCACTATGAACTTTCTGTCCTTGAACAGAATAGTCATGCTTGCTACTGGAAATATATATGCAAATGTAAGCAGTGATGTGCTTGTACATACTATATATCCATAAAACAAACCATATCCAACACCTAATATATGCTTGTATCCATCAGCTGATTTTCCTTTTATCTTAGTATATATAACACCAATTATATATGGGACCCAGCCTATAATAAGAAATGGAATTATAAACTTCCGATCATATGTACCTTTAGTCATATTTGACAAATACTGCATTGTAAGCAGGATATTTAATATAAGCCATATATTTCCTGCTTTAGTATTAGCTCTGGCTTTGAATTTTTCAGCATCATATCCCATATTGTATCCTCCGTTCTTTCGTTACATAACATTATGTATAGTATATATCTTTACGCATAATTATTCAAGGAAAACGTATTTTACTGTCGAATTCTGCACAATATTTTTAAAAAAAGCCAGCTATAGGGTAACATAACTCTCCCTATAGCTGACTTTTATCTTTATTCTATCGTAAGTTTACATATTAATATTCTCACTATTACATATGCGTCTATTATCTTACTTATACACTTTCGTATGTTTCTGTACCTGAAATATTACTATAATACTATGATGTCGGGGTCAAAAGCCCCCGACTTTGATACCTACGAATTGTTCCGTGCT